>Ga0315276_10001321_pt1 | contig 22133 bp, 18 predicted proteins | sample YL17G05_0_MG_FD_204542 | JGI IMG/M metagenome (GOLD analysis project Ga0315276, IMG submission 204542) | Sediment microbial communities from Yellowstone Lake, YNP, Wyoming, USA - YL17G05_0 | ecosystem: Environmental > Aquatic > Freshwater > Lake > Sediment | place: USA: Wyoming | collected... | reverse complement strand
AAATAAGGTAGAGGGAATTGAAACTGCATTCGGAACAAAATTTTATGCAAAAGCTGTAATACTGACAAACGGTACTTTCCTGAATGGATTGATGCATATTGGATTTAAGAACATTAAGGGAGGAAGATCAGGAGACCAGGCTTCGACCGGACTGAGTGATCAACTTGCAGAAATGGGGTTTAAGGTCGAAAGAATGAAGACCGGAACAAGTGCAAGGCTTGATGGAAGGTCAATTGAATTTGATAAAATGATAGAACAGAAAGGAGATGGGGAAAACAGATCGTTTTCATATTTAGGTGAAGAAATTGAGTTAAAAAATGAAAAGAGCTGCTACATAACGCATACTAATGAAGCGGTTCATGAAGAGATAAGGAAAGGTCTAAAATTCAGCCCGCTTTTCACAGGTCGAATAAAAGGAAGGGGACCAAGGTACTGCCCAAGTATTGAAGATAAAATAGTAACATTCAAAGAGAAGAAAGCACATCAGCTATTTATTGAACCGGAAGGTTGGGATACGACTGAATATTATGTAAACGGATTCTCTAGCAGCCTGCCGCTTGAAGTACAGCTTAAAGCATTAAGGAAAATAAATGGACTGGAAAAAGTAGAGATTTTCAGACCGGGATATGCTATTGAATATGATTTCTTTCAGCCGACCCAGTTGAAGCATACACTGGAAACTAAAAGGATAGAAAATCTATATTTTGCTGGCCAGATTAACGGGACAACTGGCTACGAAGAAGCTGCAGCACAAGGATTAGTTGCAGGAATTAATTCTGTACTGAAAAATAGAGGAGAAGATTCTTTTGTGATGGGCAGGGAAGAGTCTTATATAGGAGTACTAATAGATGATCTTGTTACAAAAGGAGTTGATGAACCTTATAGAATGTTCACCTCAAGAGCAGAGTACAGAATCCTTCTAAGGCAGGACAACGCTGATGAAAGACTGACAAGAAAAGGAGAAAAGCTTGGAACAGTAAACCAGGAAAGAATTACAAGGCTTGATGAGAAGGAAAAGAGAATAAATGAAATAATAACCTTTTTAAAGGAAAAAAGTATAAAACCGGGAGAGATAAACGATTTCCTTAAGGAAAAGGGAACTAATGGAATTACTCAGCAGGTTAAGGCAATCAACATAGCTATGCGGCCACAGATTGAATTAAAGGAGTTTGTGAAAAGAATTAAGGGTGGAAAAGAATTATCAGAAATACAGTCTGAAAGAAATAATGAGGTTTTTGAATCAGCTGAAATAAAGATTAAATATGAAGGGTATATCCAAAGAGAAAAAATAATTGCAGAAAAAATAAAAAGACTTGAAAGCCTGAAAATTCCAGCAGATATTATTTACAGTGAGTTAATGTCAATATCGACAGAAGGAAGACAAAAGCTTGAAAGATTAAATCCTGAAAATATAGGGCATGCAAGCAGAATAAGCGGAGTTTCTCCGTCAGACATTAATATTTTATTAATGTATCTGGGAAGATAAAATGTTCCACGTGGAACATTTTTTACAAAAAAATATTTATTTATTATATGAAGGTATCAGGAATGCTGGTGGACGTTCATGAAAAAGAGATCTACCCGGCAAGTATTTATTTTGAGAGGGGACTAATAAGTAAAATTAAAAGAGCTTCTGGCAGGTATGAAAATTATATAATGCCAGGACTGATAGATGCTCATGTGCATATAGAGAGCTCAATGGTAACCCCCGGGGCTTTTGCTCTGGCTGCAGTAAGACATGGAACGGCTGGTATAGTTTCAGACCCTCATGAAATCGCTAATGTTATGGGGATTGAAGGGATAAACTATATGATAAGCAATGCAGAAAAAGTTCCCCTGTATTTCTGGTTCGGCGCCCCTTCCTGTGTGCCGGCTACAGCCTTTGAGTCGAACGGAGCCCTGATAGATCACAAGCTAATTGAAGAGCTGCTTCTGAGAAAAGAGATTAAATTTCTTTCAGAAATGATGAACTTCCCGGGTGTGATAAATGATAATGAAGAAGTATGGAGAAAAATTAGAATTGCAAACAGTCTGAAAAAGCCAATAGATGGACATGCTCCGGGGATTAAAGGAGAAAGCCTGAAAAAGTATATATCTGCAGGAATTTCTACAGATCATGAGTGCGTTTCACTGGAGGAGGCAAAGGAAAAGATTGCCAACGGGATGAAAATAATTATAAGAGAGGGTAGTGCTGCAAGAAATCTTGATGCGCTTAAAGAACTGATAAGAACAAATCCGGATATGGTCATGCTTTGCAGCGATGATATCCATCCGGAGATGCTTGTATCACGCCATATAAATAAGCTGGTGTCAGGGCTTATTTGTGACGGTTTTGACATTTTTAATGTAATAAGATCCTGCACCTTGAATCCGGTGCTGCATTATAATCTTGAAGCAGGATTATTAAAGCCAGGACACTCTGCAGATTTTATTGTTGTGGATGATTACAGAAGAATGAATGTTCTTGAGACATGGATCCATGGACATAAAGTGTACGACAGAGGGAAAATTCTGTTCACATATCAGAAAGGGCCGGCGATAAATAAATTTAACTGTTCCATGATTACCCCGGATCAGATCAGAATCAAACGGGATGGAAAAAGAATTCAGGTCATTGAAGCTTTTGACGGGGAGCTGCTGACAAAAAGAAAATACATTGAATCGGGAGACAGGGAAATAATTGAAGCCGATATTAAGGAAGACATTCTTAAAATTGTGGTCAAAGACAGATATCGCGATGCCCGGCCCGCCGTAGGTTTTATAAAGGGATTCGGTATGAAGACAGGTGCATTTGCGAGCTCCGTTGCACACGACAGCCATAATATTATCTGCGTGGGATCAAATGACAATGATATAGTCAGCGCAATCAATGAAATAGTAAAGCTTAAGGGAGGAATTTCAGTTGCATCGGGAGAAAGAATATCTTCATTGCAACTAAATATAGCCGGCATTATGTCGGACAATACATGCGGAGAGGTAGCCGGAGGCTATGAGACTCTTACAGGGATAGTCAGATCAATGGGCTGTAACCTCAAAGCTCCTTTTATGACATTGTCCTTCATGGCATTACTGGTAATACCAGAACTGAAGATCAGCGACAGAGGTCTATTTGATGTGGAGAGATTTTGTCCGGCATCTTTGTTTGTTGATTAGAGAGTTATATGGGATATAGCACTCCTCTGCTCCGCTGAAGCGGAGCTTCTCCCCAGAAGGGGAGATAATTCATTATTATCTATTTGATATTCAACTGAATGAAGTAAAATTTTCTCTACGAAGAAGAGAAAATATTGAGGGTCTGCATTTAGCTGCTAATAATTATCTTTGACCAAAGATTTGTTTCTGCCATGACAGTTGACTCTAAATCGATAATCCCACAGCTTCCTGAAAAACCGGGAGTATACCAGTTTGTTGATTCTTCAGGAAATATTCTTTACGTAGGGAAGGCTAAGAATCTAAGGAAAAGAGTCATATCATATTTTTCAAAAAACCAGTCCGGCAAAACAAATGCCCTTCTGAAAAAAACTAGCAACATAAGGCATATTGTGGTTGAAAGCGAATCTGATGCCCTGTTGCTGGAAAACAACCTTATAAAAAAGCACCAGCCCAAATATAATATCCTTCTGAAAGATGATAAGACCTTCCCGTGGATCTGCGTTAAAAAGGAACCATTCCCAAGAGTGTTCAGCACAAGAAATGTAATTAAAGACGGGTCTTTTTATTACGGCCCGTATACTTCGGGACTGATGGTAAAGACTATTATCACCCTGATAAGACAGCTTTATCAGCTCAGGACATGTACCCATAATCTCACAAAAGAGAATATAGCCGCAGGCAAATTCAAGGTATGTCTCGAGTACCATATTGGAAATTGCAAAGCCCCGTGCATCGGAAATCAGAGTGAAGATGAATATTCGGAAAGCATCAGCCAGATCAGGGATATTTTAAAAGGAAATATTTCTTCAGTCATAGACCATCTGAAGAGCTTAATGATATCTTTCTCCAGGGAGCTCCGTTTTGAAGAAGCACAGAAAATCAAGGATAAAATTGATATTCTTTCAAACTATAAAAGCCGCTCAACCATCGTCAGCACCACAATTAAAAATGTTGATGTTTTTGGTTATGCTGAAGATCAGACAAGTGCCTACATAAATTTTTTAAAAGTATCACAAGGATCAGTAATCCAGGCGTTTACTATTGAGTTGAAAAGCAGGATCGATGAAGAGAAGGAGACACTGCTCGGAATAGGGATCACAGAAATCAGGCAAAGGCTAAACAGCGATTCAAAGGAATTGATAGTACCATTTAAACCGGATATTCTTCTTGAAGGGCTCAGATACACAGTACCCGGTATTGGCGACAAAAAAAAGCTTCTTGATCTTGCTTTACGAAATGCTATATACTATAAGCTCGAACAGAGAAAAAAACTTTCTGAAAAAGCACCTGAAGCTCGCACAGGCAAAAACCTGGAAAAGCTTAAAAATGATCTTCATATGCCTGAGCTACCTGTTCATATAGAATGTTTTGATAATTCAAATATCATGGGAAGCAACCCGGTAGCGGCCTGCGTGGTATTCCGTAATGGTAAGCCAAGCAAGAGAGATTACCGGCATTTCAATATAAAAACTGTTTCGGGACCAGATGACTTCTCATCAATGGAAGAAATAGTCTACAGGCGCTATAAAAGAATGCTTGATGAAAATCAGAAATTACCCCAGCTTATTATTATTGATGGAGGTAAAGGTCAGCTCTCTTCCGCACTGAAGAGTATTGAAAAGCTTAAGCTCCGCGAGAAAATCACTTTAATAGGAATAGCAAAAAAACTTGAAGAGATTTATTTCCCCGGCGATAGTGTCCCGATTTATCTCGACAAAAATTCCTTCAGTCTTAAATTAATACAACAGGTCAGAAATGAAGCTCACCGGTTCGGGATAAATTTTCATCGTAACAAAAGATCTTCTGAAATGACAAAGTCAGATCTTGATCAGATAATAGGAATCGGACCGGCAACGAAGACAATCTTACTGAAACATTTCGGTTCAGTAGATAAAATCATAAATGCCTCCGTGGAGGACCTTGCAAAAATCATTGGAGCCAGCAAAGCTGGCAAAATTGCTGAAAACTTCAGAAAACAGGGCTGGTTTCCACGTGGAACAATTTAATACTACTGGCATCATATTAAATTGATATACTGCGAGATAAGATAATTTATCTGAACGCTTAACTTAGCGAGAATTGAATATTTGGACAATGACGGGACGTTGTCCGTAAATATCTCCTGCTGAAAGACCTGTTGTTGTGCACTTTTCAAATTTTTCAGTTTTCCGGAAAAATATCCTGCAGGTAAATGGAATATGTCATTCATGAAACAAATTCCATAAGAACGACAAAAGGAATATTTACAGTTAAAACCTCAAACAATAAGTTTAAGATATAAGCAAATGATTAATACGATAAATTGAATTTTAAATAATTTCTGAACGGATAAAATAAAAAAGATGCTCTTTTGAGACAATTTCTTTAATTAATTATTCCTCTTTTTCTAGATCATTTATCGCCGAATCAAGTTCCCCCAGGAAAGCTTTATGCTTTTGTTTACGGTCAAGCTGTGATATTAATGTTATTAATACCGCAACAAGAAAAAATGCAAATTTGGCAACTATAGCCGAAACAAAATATGGCCATTTATCAGGCATAATTTTAATAGCAAATGTCGGGGTGAAGCTTGGGCCTGCAATAATAAGAAATATCCCAAGAAATAGAAGCCAGGTCTCTTTTCTCCAGAATTTGTATCGTTGACGGGCATTTTTTAACATGTGATAAACAGGAAGAGTGTTATCGACGCTCTTCAACCTGAGGTACTCATTTCGGAAGACATAAAAGAATATTGTGAAAGCAAGCATGTACATCAGACCTGATATACGATCATACATTTGTAGGTCCGAATCGGGGTTTATGACAAAAAGCCCAAGAAATACGACAACAAGAATTCCATATATAATGTAAAACCTTTTGGAAGTTCTCATCTTTCTCCCGTCATCAGATTTCAGCCTCTCAACAATTTTTTCCATTGCCATTTCAGAAGAATTGCCTTCGGCACCTGTTGTACTTCTGTAATTATTGTTCAAATTATTCATTTATATATCCTCCTTTAATATTTAATTTTAAAAACTGTTTGATTCTATGCACTTTAATTCGAACATTTGACTCAGTAATACCCACTATTGAGGCAATTTCCCTTCCCGGGAGATCTTCAAGAATAAGCGTCATTATTACTTTGTCGATAACAGAAAGCTGATTCAGAAGAGAATGTATTTCATAAAGGGTCTTCTCCATCCTGAGAAGTGTGTTTTTTGTAACTCCTGATCTCATTATGGAACCCATTTCGGTCCGGAAACCTTCCTGAATCTCTTTTTTTCTCGACTCTTTCCTTACAAAATCAATGGATGTGTTAATTGCAATTCTGTAAACCCAGGTATTTATTGAGGAATCTCCACGGAATTTTGATAATGATTTCCAGATATTTATAATTATTTCCTGGTACAAATCTTCCTGATCGTGGTAATTCTTTGCATAATAACAACTTATCCTGTACAACCGTTCAGAGTTTTCCTTTAAAAGAGCTTTGAAAAATTTCTCCTTATCCTGCATCCTTTTTTCCAATTAGTCCTTAAACAGAGGAATTTGTTACAAATGAATCAAAAAAAACTAAACCCGGACAGCCATGTTATTACTGCACACAGATTTCATTAAGAAAAGAAGGAGTCAGAAATCCCATCCGCGTACCTTCTAAAGAGGAAATAATTCTATATCATCAATATCCAGCGAAAACTTAATTTTTTCCTGGAGATCTTCAGGATTTCGAAGATAGAGGCCGGTCATTCCCAAAGATTCTGCTGCTTTCACGTTATGCTCTGAATCATCAATATAAAGACAATCACTTGCCGCAAGGGAATATTTTTCCAGAAAAATCTTAAAAATTTTTCTGTCGGGTTTGGATACATTTACCCTTGAGGAAATAATTCCTCCGTCGAAATATTTAAAAAAACCGTACCTGTCAAAAACCTCATCAAATATATCATCAGGAAAGTTGGAAAGATAATATAGTCTCAAACCCTGTTTTTTTAAGCCAGGAAGCAATTTCGTGTTTCCGTAGATGGGGAAGATTATTTTGGTGCGTAAATCGAAAACAGAGGCTATTTCTTCTGTTTTAAGGGATGATTTTTCAGATATCCTTTCTATGGCTTCTTTGGTGCTGATATCCCCGTTATCGAGCATTAACCATTCTTTGCTTCTAAATATATCATTGATAATGATACTTTTAGTCTCAGCATTGTAACCATTTTGATCAAGATAGGTCACGGGGCTGAAGCTGATCAGCACGTTTCCAAGATCAAAAACGACATTTCTTATCATGGATTTTTCATGCTTGTAGGCTGACCTGTCGCTTCAAGCACATTCCACCACAGCTCTCCCTCAATATCAATTTTTTTACGATCTGCAGTTGCAAGGGAGATGGGTAATAATGTAAAGAGATTGTTCCAGTTTCCTATCACAAAATCAGTCTTGCCGGCCATTGCAGCATGAACCGCATTCTGTGCAAGCAGATTACAGAACTTGCTATCGTTTGCATTGGCAGGAGCACTTCTGATGATATAGCTCGGATCTATATACCTGATAGCAAACGGGAACTTCTTTGTGGTAAATTCTTCAGATATTTTTTCTTTAAGGTATACACCGATATCCTTATGTTTGATATTTCCTGAAATATCTTTAACCTGTTCTGATTTATCAAAAAATTCCTGCCCGGCACCTTCAGCGACAACAATTACAGCATGATGTCTCTCTTCAAGACGTTTCTTAAGGATTCTCAGGAATCCCCGCTGACCATAAAGATCGAAAGAGATTTCAGGAATAAGAACAAAATTCACCTCCTGGATCGAAAGGGCGGCATGAGCGGCAATAAAACCTGAATCCCGGCCCATAAGCTTTACAAGGGCTATCCCGTTATAAGCGCCGGAAGCCTCATTATGAGCGTTTCTTATAATGTCGTTTGCTATTGAAAATGCAGTTTCAAAACCAAACGATTTATCTATGAGATTAATATCATTATCTATCGTTTTTGGTATCCCTGCGACAGCAATCTTCAGTTTTCTCCTTTTTATTTCTTCATGGATGGCATGGGCTCCGCGAAGAGTGCCATCCCCGCCGATGCAGAAGAGAATATTAATATTCAGTATCTCAAGGGTATCGACAATCTGGCCAACATCCTGGTTTCCTCTTGATGATCCCAGAAATGTACCGCCAACAAGATGAAGACCGCTTACCAGCGGTGCATTAAGTTCAATAACAGGATGATTATATTTCGAAACCAGTCCTTCAAATCCGAACTTTATACCCAGTATGCGGCTGACGCCATACCTGTAGAAGAGCTCATTGACCAGGCTCCTGATTACATTGTTCAAACCCGGGCAAAGTCCGCCACAGGTGACAATCGCAACTTTAGTTTTAGCAGGCTCAAAGAATATGTTTTCGCGGGGACCGGCTTTTTCAAACGAAACAGGACTTTCTCCGGTTTCCTTACATCTTTTGAAATTCTCAAGTGAGACATCATAAAGAATTCTTTCGCTGTCATCTACAAATTTATAGACCGGGCTGTAATTCCTGACAGCCTGTTTAAGCGGGGATTTAATCGTTGCTTTTCCCAGGTTTGAAACATTAAAATCAACGTGGTTCATGTCTTCCAGTTTAAATCAAATATTAGCGGAACTCAAAGAAAAAATAAGAAAGAGTCCGGTATCCAAAAATAGAAAAAATCCTGCAAGGGAAAAACCTCAGGAATAAGAAACTTAATTGGAATAAATTTGATTATCAGATAATTTCCTTAACACGCCCTATCTGGCCGTTGTCAAGCTTAACTTTAATACCGTGTGGATGTATAGGGGCAGTGGTAAGGACCTCTTTAACTCTTCCTCCTGTTAACCTGCCGGTACGCTTATCTTCAGTAAGTTCAACCATAACATTAATACCTGGCTTAATATCTTCTCTTCGTGTTCCTTCCATGGCATGGATATTTTTAATATTCTTTGTAACACTAAATTTCTGACAATAAGAATCTCAAATCCGGGTACAATTATAAATAATTTTACATCACAAAAAACATAAGCTGATATTTGTTTAAATATTTGTTGATAAAAAGAAATACCAGGTGGAAGAAAAAGGTAAAGGAACTATTTTACATAACATTTTAGAAATTAATTCGGACTTCAGTTAATGATGGTTTATAAAGCAGCAGAATATCAATCGATTATAATTAATTTCTGCCCGGTATAAAGGAATTTAAATCCTTCCTTAGTTTTATAATGCTCTCATTATTTTATGACCTGCAACCTGAGTAAGTTTCTCACTGACAACCTTATTACAACAGCGTTGAATATTTTTATTCGCAGTTTATTCAAACTGTCTGATATCCAGCTGGCTGACAAGATTGCCGGGAGAAACAGGCCGTCCATTCCTTGTGGCAACTCCCGTAACCTTTGCATGAACGATAAGTTTTTCATCGGGCAACCTGAAGATATCCTGATCAAATATAAGCCTGAGATTTCCTTCTCTGCGAAGATTAAGTCTGACTATAAAACGGTCACGGCTTTTAAGAGGATATTTATAGTCTATCTCAACTCTTGTGATAATCAGATCGATACCCTCTTCATGAAGTGCTGCAAAACTTACCCCTTTTGAAACAAGAAACTCATGCCTGGCATGCTCAAGATAATGCTGATAATTTGCATTGTTGACTATTCCCTACAAGTCACATTCATAATCCCTGACAGAGAATTCAATAGAGAAGGAATATTGTTTTTCACTCATAATATTTAAAGAAATTATTAAAACATAGCCGGCGTTATTCTTACCGGTTTCCGTGCTATCGCATTAATTGTTATTGTTTTATCTGAATATCTGATCTTCACTATTCCGGTAAAGTCGGGATAAATGATTGCACATGTCAGCTTCCCTTTTTCCCAGAACTGATCAACCGTAAAACCACCGCGCGCCCGTAATCCTTTTATATAACCTTTTTTCCATGCATCGGGCAGAGCAGGAAGCAGATGTATTTCACCAAGGTGGCTCTGGAGAAGCATCTCAGCTATTCCTGCTGTTCCACCGAAATTTCCGTCAATCTGGAATGGCGGATGGGCGTCAAAAAGATTCGGATATGTGCCACCGCCGCTGTACCTGGTATCGGGGGAAGGACTTACATAATTCAGATGAGTGCGGAGCATTTTATATGCATGATTGCCATCAAGCAGTCGTGCCCAGGTATTTATTTTCCAGGCTTTGCTCCAGCCGGTTCCGCCATCGCCACGGAGCTCAAGAGAACGTTTTGCGGCAGCAGCCAGAACGGGAGTTGAAAGAGGAGATATCTGATTATCGGGATAAAGCCCGATGAGATGGGAAATGTGCCTGTGCTGGGGATCAGAATCTTCCCAGTCGTGATACCATTCCTGGAGATTTCTCTTCTTTCCAACCTGGTAAGGGTACATTTTTATAAGGGCTTTTCTGATTTCTCCGGCAAGTTCTGAATCTGTTTTAAGAAGATCTGAAATGACAAGTATTTTGTTGAAAAGACCTTTTATCAACGCCAGATCTGAAGTGCCTCCATAAAGTGTTGAACCTGTAAATCCGTTGGGCATTTTAAAAGTGTTTTCAGGAGATGTTGAAGGTGCTGTGACCAGGTATCCTTTTGGATCGGCAACAAGTAAATCGAGACAGAACCGGGCTGCCCCTTTCATTAAGGGCCAGGCATAGTTTTCAAGCCATGAAGTATCGCCTGTAAATGCGAAATGATCATACAAATGCAGGCAGTACCATGCTTCTGCCATTGACCAGTTTGCCCAGACCGGATCTCCTTTACCGAAATTGCCTACAGGATTCGTCATTGCCCATATATCGGTATTATGGCTGCAGCACCAGCCGCGGCAATTATAAAATGTCCGGGCTGTTATCTCACCAGTCCTGGAAAGATTACCGATATGCTGAAGCAGAGGGATATGCATTTCAGAAAGATTTGTGACTTCAGCCGGCCAATAGTTCATTTCGGAATTAATATTGGCCGTATAGTTACTGCTCCATGGGGGTCGCAGGTAGGGATTCCAAATGCCTTGCAGGTTGGCTGGTATCCCACCGGGGCGTGATGAGCTTATAAGAAGGTAACGGCCAAACTGAAAATACAATGTCTCCAGTTCGGAATCAGAAGCAGAGTCTTTGTAATTTATAAGCCTCTGGTTGATAGGAAGATATGGGGCTTTTGCATTATTGACAGAAAAAACAACCCTGTTAAAAAGAGCAGAGAAATCAGCTGTATGCCTGCGCTTTAACTCATCATAAGATAAAGCAGAAGCTTTTTCGAGAAAATCAGAAGCAATTTTCTTTTCATCTTTACCTTCCAGCCCGGGTTCCTTATCAAATCCGTTAAAGCTTGTTGCGGAGGAAAGAATGATTACAGCTTCCGAAGCTTTCTCAACATGAAGTCCGGTACTGTCAGCCAATACCTTCCCGTCGGTTTTTACCACTCTTAACATCATTCTGAACCTTGTACCCTTGCCGGTCGTGTCATAAACTATAGAGTTCCTGACATTACCAATGTATTCAGGTTCCGCATGTACGGGTGCGAGACCATCCATAATAAGAATATTATTCTGAACACTGGTTTTATATTTCAGAAGACTGGTTGAAAAAAGTGTGAAATTCAGTGAAGCAGAATATTCTCCTTTTATCAGAATCACAGCCACCCGATCGGGATTTGAAACAAAATATTCACGATGAAATTTTTTGTTTGCTGATGAATAATCAACTGTAGTAATTCCTGTACTCAGATCAAGGATTCTCTTATAATTCTGAAGGGAGTCAGAATGGTCAAAAAGGATTTTGAGGTTTCCCAACGGAGCATAAGATTCGGAAAACTTACCCTGCATTTTCTTTACCAGCTCCTGTGCCAGCTTGTAATTTTCTTCAAAGAGAGCCTTCCTTACACCTGCAAGATTCTTCCAGGCTTCAGGATTCATATTCGGATCAACCGGTCCTCCTGTCCATAGGGAAGATTCGTTCAGGATCAGATCTTCTGACGGAGCGCCTCCTTTTACCATCATTCCCATGAATCCGTTACCAAGCGGAAAGGATTCCTCAAAATATTTTGCAGGCTGATCAAACCACACAATTTTTTCAGGACGTTCATCCCTGCTGCAACCAGTGAGCACCACAGATGTTACAATGATTACCAGAAAATACAAAAAGTTATTTTTCATAGTTAATAAGTTAGTCAGGTCAGAAAGATCACAATTTATAATAATTCCCCTGAAATGTTCTGTGAAGGGCACAAAAAAGTACTTTTCAGATAACTCCAGGAGTTATTTATGCCAGCAGAAATGCTATCAACAGAAAATTTTGAAGGCAGGTTTAAACTAGGCAGTTGCGTTAGTTCTCAATTGTTCAAGCCGTCTTTGTGCATCCTTGTCATCAACGAAAATATCGAGGAGATAGTCGCAGGCATAATTTGAACAGAAGGCGCAGCTTTCAATGTTCCTTTTTGCTGCACACTCTCTTATATGGCACTCCCTGCATTTGGTAAACAACCTCCCGGAGCTGCCACGACATCCATCACAATCGGTAATATCTTCAGGTTGCATCAGCATACCGTAATGTTCAGAGCAGAACTTTGCAATTGAGACTCTCATCTCAAACCTGCGATCTTTATCCTTTTCACGCGTTGCAAGGAAAATCGGGCAGGTGTCACATTCCAAACCGCAAAATGCTAACTCAGTATTCATTTCAAAACACCTCCTTCCCTGGCCAGAATGATTATTTACTCAAACCGTGGGGCCAGAACATTTTACAAATTACAAATTTTCCATGAATCCCGGGATCGGAGAAAGATAATTAAACTGTAAAGGAATTATTTCTTATTCGAATCCCTCAATCAGGATGGCATCGCAATCAGCGGCAGCCAGCCTGTGTTTCAGGATCTTCTGGTAGTCATCTGAATAGTACCATTTTTCAAAATCATTTCTTGATTTGAATTTAATTATTACAGTTTTGCTATAGTCCCATTTGCCCTCGATAACCGAAGGGGATTCATCAACAGCAAGATATTCTCCTTCATAATTTTCAAAAACTTCATTGACCTTCTCAAGGTACTTATCATATTCCTCCTGGTTATTTACCCTGGCCTGGACAAGAAAATAGTATGTCATAGTCTTCATGATTAATTCTACCGGATTATTTTTATCAGATTACGCAATCAGCTTCCGTTTCAACCAGCCAGTCGTCCTGAACAAAGCCCTTAATTTCCAGAAAAGTACATGCGGGACAGATTTCAGAAAAATATTCCCCGTGAGCTTTGGCGGCCTCTTTCCAGCCTGAAATATTTAATCGTTCCATAAAATATGTTTTCCAGGATTTTTTATTTAGGGAATCTTCCGAAAAACCTGTTGATTGCCCTGTGAAATTTGTGAATGCTATGGGGCTTGTAATGCATTAGAATACATTCACGTAATACATAATTTATTTCAGTGCCTTCAAGCTCTTTTATGGCCTCCCTGCTCTCTGAATTTTGCTGGATCCAGATATTCTTAATGCCTTTTGCCCTGGCATCCTTAATAACTGATGTTGTCTGATTCTTTTTTGTCATGATTATGATTCCCTTCACATCCGGAGGTAAAGCATTGATATCAGGATAAGCTTTAACTCCAAGAATCTTATCTGCGGCCGGGTTAACAGGAATTACATTTAATCCTTTATCTTTCAGCTCTTTAAAAGCCATTTGTCCGAATTTTTTCGGATTTCGGGATACTCCGACCATTGCCACAGGTCCGGCAGCAATAAAATCTTCGATTTGCTTTAATGATGTCATAATTATACGTTTTTATATAGTTTGAGTTTATTGAATTGATAATAAGTATAAAGACTTAAAAATACTATAAAATTTAAAATTAAAACTTTTTTTACTTACTTGGTATGTAGGATATTTAACGGATTACAAGCATCTCAAGTATAAAATTCCTGAAAGACAAATAGTTAATATTCCGAATCTTAAAAAAAAATTTGACCCATTATGAAAAAAACGGAAGATCGCCAGGGATACCTGTTTTCAAAAGGCTATTCCAACTATATGTTCATGCTTTTGTTCCTTCTGTACCTGTTCGATTACGCCGACAGGATGGTTGTAAATTCAATGTTCAGCTTTATCAAGGCTGATTTGCATATTTCAGATACTCAATGCGGCTGGCTCGTATCTGTAATTTATTTAACAATAGGACTTCTGACATTTCCCGTTTCTTTCCTGATAGACCGGTGGAGCAGGACCAAGACAATTGGAATAATGGCAATTATCTGGAGCATAGCAACAGCTTTATGTGCCCTGACAGGAAATTATGTCCAGCTTTTTATGGCCAGAATTCTCATTGGCTTTGGAGAGGCTGGCTATGCTCCCGGTGGCAGCGCTCTTATTTCAGGGCTTTATCCTCTTGAAAAGAGATCAAAAATGATAGGATTATGGAATGCTTCGATTCCGCTTGGCTCTGCCGTCGGAGTCGCAATTGGCGGTATAATAGCACAGTCACTTGGCTGGAAGCATGCATTCGGCCTTGTCGCCTTTCCCGGGTTGATCATTGCAATATTGTTTCTTTTTGTGAAAGATTATAAGACAGTTGATCTGTCATTTGTTGATAAAAGCAACAACAAAATAAAGATGAAGAGGAAAGATATCATCAAAGAGTTTATAACCAAGCCATCAGTATTTTTTACCTATTTTGGAATGGCAGCAGTTGTTTTTGTAACCACTGCTATGATAGTCTGGTTACCAAAATTCTTTGAGACGGAAAACGGACTTGCTCCAAAAACGGCCGGTACTCTTGCCGGGGCAGTAATGATGCTTGCGGTTATAGGGGCTCCTCTTGGCGGGTTTCTTATCGATAAGTGGAGAAAAACACAACCGCTGGCCAGGATGCTGTTTCCCGCACTGTCAACATTTGTTTCGGCGATTATATTATTTATTGTTTTCTTCATCCTGAAAGGGACCGGCCAGATAATTCTTCTGTTTGTATTTGGAGTCCTTGTTATGACTTTTATAGCCGGGGCTGCCGCTGTTACGCAGGATGTTATCCATCCCGGGCTCCGGGCTACATCATACGCCATTGCAGTGGTTGTCCAGAATATACTCGGATCATTTACAGCACCTATTGTATTGGGTAAGATCTCCGATCTTTCAAACATAAAAACTTCAATGTCCATTCTCCCTTTTGCTCTGCTGATCGGAGCCTTGCTGTTTTATCTTGGATCTAAATATTATCTGAGCGATATGAACAAAGTTGCCAAAGTCCGGTTAGAGATAGCTGAATAATCAAATAGATTTAAAATTATACATTTACAGGGTGCAAATAGCGTAATTAAGCAGTTACACCATGTAAATTTATTTGATCCATGAATAGCATTGAAAAAATTGAGGCATTAAGAAAGAAACAGTCATCTTTTTTTTCTTCGGGAAAAACAAAAAATATAAGGTTCAGAAAAGAGTCACTTCGAAGGCTTAAAAATTCCATTATCAAACACGATAAAGAGATAAGGGATGCGCTTCATTCTGATCTCAACAAATCATCTTTTGAGACCTATGCGACGGAAACAGGATTGGTACTCAATGAGATCAACAGTCATATCCGGAACATTTCAAAATGGGCAAAGCCAAAAACCGTATGGACCCCTCTTTTCGCCATGTTATCAAGAAGCATGATCATGCCGGAGCCATATGGACAGGTATTAATTATTTCTCCATGGAATTTCCCTTTCCAGCTTGCCCTGATACCTCTTATCGGAGCGGTTGCAGCCGGCAACGTTGCAGTTATCAGGCAGTCGAGGTATTCTCCAAATACCAATGCAATTATCAGAAAAATACTTGATGAGAGCTTCACCGAAGATCATGTGGCAGTTATTAATAGTGACATTGAAACGGCCAATGCGGTAATCAGATTAAAATGGGATCTTATATTTTTTACAGGAAGCACGAAGGTCGGAAAATTAATCTATTCTGAAGCCGCTCTTAAACTTACTCCAGTAATTCTTGAACTGGGAGGTAAGAATCCGGTTATCGCTGAAGAAGATGTAAAGATCCGCGTAACTGCAAGAAGAATTATCTGGGGGAAATTTACTAATGCAGGTCAATCGTGTGTAGCTCCTGATTATCTGTTTGTTAATGAGAAGGTGAAGGGACAGTTGATTGCTGCGATGAAAGAAGAAATTATTAAAATGTTTGACGCCAGCCCTTCAGAAAATCCTGATTATCCAAAAATTATTTCCGGAACAGCATTTGACAGAATTGCAGCCCGGATAGAAAATGTTAAAATTCTTTATGGAGGGAGATGTAATAAAGAGAAACAATCTGTTGAACCGACACTGATTGAATCGCAATTGAATGATCCCATAATGCAGGAAGAAATATTCGGGCCTATTCTGCCGGTGATAGGATATAATAACCTGAGTGAGGTAATTCATTACATAAATTCAAAAGGGAAGCCCCTGGCAATCTATTATTTCTCTGAAAACAGGGCAAAACAAAGAAGAGTAATTTCAGAAACATCTTCCGGAGCATGCCTGATAAATGATGTCGTCATTCATTTTGCAAATAAAAACCTTCCGTTCGGGGGAGTAGGCGATAGCGGAACAGGCAGATATCACGGGAAAGAGAGTTTTAAAGCTTTTTCAAACAGGAAAGCAGTCATGAAGACCAGCCGTATAATAGATGTGCCCTTAAAATATCCGCCTTTTAAAAAAAAGGAACAAATCCTGAGGTGGTTTTTAAGATGAGATTCTATTTATCTCTGGAAGTTGTGTAATAGACAAATCCCTTAAGAGATTCCCTGACTTCAGAGTCGGGGTATGAATCAAGGATCGCAAGAGCTTTATCGCGATATTGATTCATCTTTAAATCGGCGTATTCAATGCCACCTGTCTCTGAAACAAATTTAATCACCTCTCCAATTTCGGCCTTCGTCTTTTTCTTCTTCCTGACAATCGAAAGAATATGCCTGCTTTCAGAAGAGGGGGATTGTTCCAGGGCATGAATAAGAGGAAGAGTGATCTTTTTTTCTTTAATATCATTTCCTGCTGTCTTCCCTGTAAGACCATTACCTTCATAATCAAGAATATCATCGCGGATCTGGAATGCGATACCTATGTTCTCTCCCAATTCTTTCATCAATTGAATCACCTCCGGATCCTGGGTAACCGAAATGGCGCCACATGCTGTGCAGGCAGCGATTAACGCCGCTGTTTTCGACCGTATAATCTTGAAATAATCAGATTCTTTTATGTTAAGCTTCCGGGCTTTCTGAAGCTGCAGCAGCTCTCCTTCACTCATAGATCTTACAGCTTCGGAGACTATTTCAAGCATATCGTATCTGTTTTTTTCGACACTTATAAGAAGCCCGCTGGAAAGCAGATAGTCTCCTACCAGGACTGCGATTTTGGAATTCCATAATGCATTTACAGATAATGCACCCCGTCTTTCCTGTGCATCATCCACAACATCGTCGTGTACAAGCGACGCCGTATGAAGAAGCTCTATAAATGTAGCGGCAACATAGGTGGATTCGTTAATGGCCCCGTTTATTTTTGCAGTCAGAAAAACCAGCAACGGCCTCATCTGTTTGCCTTTGCGCCTGAAAATGTAGTTGAGAATGATTTTAAGCAATGGCACCTCACTCTTTAAAGTCCTGCTGAAAAAGGCCTCAAATTCAGCCATATCTTTTTCAACCGGTTTCTTTATTGTGGTGAGGATAGACATAAAATGAGAAAATTATTTCTGTCAAATATAGTAAAATCAGCCAGAACGTCTTATTTTTTTATTCATTGTTATAACAGGAATTTGATCACCTTAATATCAAAACACATATATCATATGAACATATTTATATATATTTGTAAATGATTAAAGCCAGAAAAAATGGAACATACCCAGTTGAACCCGGAAAATCTTGAGAAAGCTGCTAATATGCTTAAAGCTATAGCCCACCCGATGAGGATTTCAATAATCGGCTGCCTTGAGGATGGTCAGAAGCTTACTGTGACAGAGATACATAATCAGCTTGGAATAGAACAGGCAACTGCATCACATCATCTCGGAATTCTGAAAGATAAAGGAGTTCTCTCTTCAAAAAGAGAAGGGAAGAATATTTATTACTTCCTCAAGCACGAAACTCTAAAGGTCCTTCTTAATTGTGTAAGCAGCTGTTGCAACAGTAACTGATTCAGTAAAAGAGTCAAATACTCTCAGGAAATACCCTTGAACATCTTTTTCTGAAAAAGGAGTATTGAGAATACTCCGCATGTTATTGCTGTGTCAGAAAGATTAAAGACGGGCCTGAAAAAAATCAGAGACTGCCCCGGTTTTATTGGGGACCATTCAGGCCAGTGTGTATTAATGACGGGGAAATAAAACATATCGACCACCTTGCCATGCAGAAATGATGAATAACCGCCGCCGGGAGGAAAAAGAACAGCAGGATGGTTAAAACTTTCACTGAAAATCATCCCGTAAAAAGCGCTGTCTATAATATTACCGATAGCTCCGGCCATAATTGCACCTACAGCAAGGACAAGACCCAGCCCGGCTCCTTTCTTTATCAGGACTGACAGGTACCAGCCGATAGCAGATATTGCCAGAATTCTGAAGATGCTGAGAATGAGCTTCCCTGGCCTTCCGCCCATCTCAAAACCGAAGGCCATCCCATTGTTTTCGATGAAATGGATCATTCCGTATTTCCCGAAAATGGGAATCTCCTGGCCGATTACCATATGAGTCTTGATCCAGATCTTAAGAACCTGGTCAAGAATAAGTATCAATATTATGAATAAAACTGCCTTTTTCCCCAGGGATATTTTCATATAATTTATTTTCGGGGCGCAAAATAGTAAAAAATAATAAATAATAGATCGCAGACGAACAAGTATTAGATTCAAATATCCCCGGTCTGTCAATCTGTGAAAAACTTTCTTACGAACTATCAGAAAAGAATATATTACCTTTAAACCAGGAGAAAATAATTTACCAGCTTTATGACTTCAAAAGAAAAGACACTTGCTTCAATAAATCACAGGGACACAGGAAAGATCCCTGTAGATATTGGAGGGACCGGAGTTACAGGAATTCATGTCAGAGCAGTGGAAAATCTTAGGAACTATTATGGCCTTGAAAAGCAGCCTGTCAAAGTTACAGAACCCTACCAGATGCTGGGGGATGTAGATGAAGAGCTTGCCGCTTTAACCGGTTCAGATATTTACGGTATCACGTCACGGAAAAACATGTTTGGGATTCCGCAGGATGAGGGATGGAAAGAATTCCGTACCTTCTGGGGGCAGACAGTACTCGTTCCTGAAAAATTTAATACCTCACTGTCAGAAGATGGTTCATTGCTGATATATCCTGAAGGAGATACCTCGGTTCCACCTGCCGCTAAAATGCCCTTTTCAGGATACTTCTTTGATGCTCTGACGCGACAGGACCCGGTTGACGACAATAATCTGAATGTTGAAAATAACCTTGAGGAATTCAGCATTATCTCCGATGATGATATAAGCTACTGGAAGACTCAGTTTGAGAAAGCAAGAATTACCGGGAAAGCAGTAATCGCAAACTTTGGAGGAACTGCAATCGGAGATATTGCACTAGTCCCCGGGCTTAATCTAAAGCATCCGAAAGGGATCAGGGATGTTGCCGAATGGTATATTTCAACAGTTATGAGAAAAGAATATCTCCATCAGATATTTGAAAAACAGACAGATATAGCTTTGGAAAATCTTGACAGGTTATTTATGAACGGGGGCGATGCAGTTGATGTTGTATTTATCTGCGGAACAGATTTTGGTACCCAGATCTCGACATTTTGCAGCGGTGAAACTTTTGAGGAATTATATGCTCCTTATTACAGGAAGATGAATGACTGGATACATAAAAATACAGGCTGGAAAACTTTCAAACATTCATGCGGAGCTATTGAACCGTTCATTTCCAGATTTATAAATTGCGGATTTGATATTCTGAACCCGGTTCAGATTAGTGCTGCCGGCATGGATCCTGTACAGCTGAAGAAAAAATACGATAAGGAAATTGTTTTCTGGGGAGGAGGCATTGACACACAGAAAATTCTGTCCTTTGGTTCTCCCCGGGAGGTAAGAGAGCAGGTGCTCAGGAATTGCAAAATTTTCGGGGAAGGTGGCGGATTTGTATTCAATACCGTACACAATATCCAGGCAAACGTGCCGGTTGAAAATATTGTCGCAATGATAAATGCCCTTAAAGAAATTAACAGGTGATTTAATAAGATTGAAATGAGATACTTTGTAATTATTATTTCACTTCTCTGGACTCTTTATTCCTGTGATTCTGAAAGAATTAAAATTAATGAAAACATTCACAACCTGAAGTTTGCGGGTCTCTCTTCATCATGGGATGAGGCAATCCCGCTCGGGAACGGGATGCTTGGTGAACTGGTATGGAGAAAGGGAGAGAAACTCCGGTTGTCGATTGACAGGGCTGACCTCTGGGATCTGCGTCCAATGCCAAACCTGGATAAACCTGAATGGAAATACAGCTGGGTTTACGAACAGTGGAAAAAAGATAATTACAAGGCGGTGCAGGAGGCATTTGACAGACCATACGATGAATTGCCCGCACCAACAAAGATCCCTGGTGCAGCTATTGAATTCGATATTTCCGGGCTGGGAGAAATAAAAAGCGTGACACTTGATGTAAAAACAGCCTTATGCGAAGTGAAATGGAAAAATGGCACACGCCTCCTGACATTTGTTCATGGAGCTGAACTTTGCGGATGGTACCGTTTTGAAAACCTTCCATCAGATGTAAAACCTGAACTGATTGCCCCGGCATACACACGGAAAGGAGATGACAAAGCTGTTGAGATGTCGTTTTACGACCTTGACAGATTGGGGTATAACCAGGGTCAGATTTTTACAGCTGAAAACTCTTTAATATACAGACAGGATGGCTGGGGAGGATTTAAATACATGGTTTCACTGAAATGGGAGAAAGGTAAAAGCAGCCAGGAAGGATGCTGGAGCATCAGTTCTGAATTCCCCGGATGGGAAAAGAAAACGGAAGCCGATGAAATAGTCAAATCGACAATTGGTCCGGGATTTATTAATTCTTTTAAAGCACATGTTGCATGGTGGAAAAAGTTCTGGTCTGCATCATCAATAAATATTCCTGATACTATTCTGGAAAAGCAATGGTATCTCGAAATGTATAAATTCGGATCAGCGGCCCGGAAAGATGCTCCTCCGATATCTCTTCAGGCTGTCTGGACTGCAGATAACGGTAAGCTGCCTCCCTGGAAAGGCGATTTTCATAATGATCTGAATACGCAGTTAAGCTATTGGCCGGCATATAGCTCAAATCATGCTGATCTCGAGGAGGGATTCATCGACTGGTTATTCAATAACAAGGAGACATTTAAAGAATACACAAAACAATATTTCGGGAAAAACGGTCTTAACGTTCCTGGGGTAGCCACTCTGACCGGACAACCCATGGGCGGATGGATACAGTACTCATTCGGACCAACTGTTTCAGCATGGCTGTCGCATCACTTTTATCTTCACTGGAGATATACTATGGACAGGGAATTCCTTGAACAGAAAGCATATCCATGGATTAGAGATGTTGCAGTTTTCCTCGATGAGATATCAGTAAAAGACAAGAACGGAAAGAGGAAACTCCCGATCAGCTCGAGTCCGGAGATATTTGATAATTCAGCAAAAGCATGGTTCCCGGAAATCTCAAATTTTGATCTGGCGCTTATCCGATGGACTTTTGAAAAAGCTGCTGAGCTTGCAGATGAGCTTTCCCTGAAGGATGAAGCTGAAAAATGGAGAAAAACTCTTTCTGAATGGCCCGGTTTTACAATTGACTCAAAGACAGGGCTTATGTTTGCTCCGGGAATTCCATATATCGAGTCTCATCGCCATTTTTCACATCTGATGGCTTTTCACCCGCTTGGTCTGATTGATTATTCAAAAGGTGAAAACGATAAACAAATTATTGACAAAACTCTTACAAATCTGGTTTCAATCGG
>Ga0315276_10001319_pt1 | contig 22145 bp, 28 predicted proteins | sample YL17G05_0_MG_FD_204542 | JGI IMG/M metagenome (GOLD analysis project Ga0315276, IMG submission 204542) | Sediment microbial communities from Yellowstone Lake, YNP, Wyoming, USA - YL17G05_0 | ecosystem: Environmental > Aquatic > Freshwater > Lake > Sediment | place: USA: Wyoming | collected... | reverse complement strand
GAATTATGGTAGACGATTCAGCAATAAAGGCGCTTTTCGATTCGTGTGAAGGAGACTTAAGACGCGTTACAAATGTATTACAAAGCGCATCATCTTTAGACAAAGTTATAAACGAAGAATTAGTTTACTCTGTTGCGGGTGTGGCAAAACCAAAAGAAATCACAGAAATACTTCACAATGCAATCAACGGTGACATCATAAAAGCAAAAAGTAAAATGATGGATGTTATGCTTAAATATGGTTTAAGTGGTTTGGATGCAGTAAAGCTTATAGGTAAAAATGTTTGGGAATTAGATATTCCAGAAGAATCGAAAGTATGGCTTATGGATCGTGTCGGAGAGTATGAGTTCAGAATTGTCGAAGGCTCGGATGAATATCTTCAAATTGAAGCTCTGCTTGCACAATTCATGCTGGTAAAGAAAAAGAGGTAAAATGATGTTCATTGACAAACAAAAACTTGAGAGAGAATATCTCGATGAGATAACTAAAATAGGAAATCTTTTTGACACAATAAAAGTCGATTATTGTGTATTTGGCTGTTATGCTCTTCTTGCACATGGGATGAGGACGAAACAATGTCTTGATACAATAATAGTTATTTCTTCAGATAATAAAACAAAGATACTTGAGATGATTTTTAAATTAAACTATATCATATATGCTGTTAAGGATAACGTAATCAAAATAAGGAAGTCTTCAAAATACGGTGATGTAACATTAGACATTGTTCTATCAATTCCAGATGATAAAGATTTTATTGTTAATTACCAATTGAAAAATCTTAAGTTCCCAGCGAAAATGTTCGATCAAGAAAGAAAAGAAGTTTTCGGTTCATTTATGGGTGGAAAAAGCAGCAGAGGTTACTTTAAGGTTGCCCCATTGGATGAGATATATTTCACGAAACTTAATTCTAATCAAGAAGCAGATGTGTCTGATCTGGAAATGATTAAGGCTTCTGGAAAGCTCGACGTTGAAAAGCTTTTGAAACTTTTAGAAAAGAATGGAATGATATAATGAATTCTCTCGCAGACAAGTATGCTCCTAAAAGAGCAATTGATGTACTTAATCAGAATATTGCTGTTCAGAAGATTAAGGAATTTCTTTTGGATGACAGAAAAACAAAGAAAGCAATAATATTGTACGGACCAAGTGGTACAGGGAAAACATCAGCAGTAAGTGCAGTTGCAGATGAAATGAATTTTGATCTTATAAAGCTTGGCTGGGAGGAATTTCAAAATAAAGATTCTGTGATAAATGCTGTTACAACCGCAAGCATATTCGGAAATAAGAAGTTGATATTAATAGATGACATAGAATCCTTAGATGAGATTTTTGTTTTGAATAATCTCATAAAGATATCCAAATTCTCAATAATCATAATTGCACTTGATGTTTGGTCGCCCAAATTAAAAAGCTTGAGACCACTATGCGAACTAATAGAATTCAAGAAGTTACCTATCTTTTTCATTAATAACTTTTTGACAAATGTATTAAAAAAAGAAAATATAAAATTTGACAAGGAAGTTGTTGACTTTATATCAAAAAATTCTAATGGTGATGTAAGAGCAGCTCTTAATGATTTAGATGCTGTTATTGACAATGGCATTGCGGCAAAGGAAGACATTGAACTCTTGGAAGAAAGAAATCATGGAGCAGACATCTTTAGTTCAATGCAAAAGATATTCCAGTCAAAAAATAGAAATGAGATATTGTCCGCGCTCGATAATCTGGATATGGATTTTGATACAGCAAGCTTATGGATTTCAGAAAATATACCAAATGCATACAAAACCCCTGAAGAAATATCCAAATCATATGAAGCACTGTCAAGAAGCGATGTTTTCATAGGGAGAATAAACAAGAGACAATATCAGGGATTTTTTTACTATGCGAATCTGCTTGCAACAGCAGGTGTTTCTGTTTCAGGTCTTAAGAAAGAAACATCTTTCATCAAATATAACAAACCCTCAAAGATAATGAAATTATTTGAAACCAAAGCGTATAGACATATAATAAAGTCAATAGCAAAAAAGGTTTCAGTGGTTACACACACTTCCCTGAAAACAGCAGAGAAGGATTACATAAATATGCTGCGGTTTATGTTTAAATCAAAAAATAAACAAGTATTAAGTATAGCAGAAACAATAGGTTTGGACAGTTCAGAAATTGAATTTTTATCTGCTTAATCTTCTAAAAGTTTTGATAGAATTCTTTAAATCTTCAACAAGTTTACTTGGGTGCATTCCTGTTTTTCTAACAAATTTTTCGATTAGAAGGCTTTTGTAAGGAATGAATTTATCTCTTTTATTATCCAATTCAAATACAGTGTTTAACTTTAATTTTGAATCTTCTGTGATATAATCTATGACTTCAACAATTTTTTTTATTCTGTGTAAGTAACGGAGTCCATGTTTTTCCATCGAAAGTAATATTATCAAATCGAAATTTGGCATGCTGTTGCTGTCTAGATTTATTGGTTCACTTGTTAGAATTTCTAGACCTTCTTCTATGCTTGATGCTTTAAGAGTTATTATTCCAGAATAATGTTTTGGGATACCATTAATTATCTTTTTCAATTCTTTACCACCTATTCCATCGGCAATGACATACTCAGGTTTTTGTCTGATAAGATTCTCGACTATGTCACTTTGTGTATATATATGAACAGGCAAAACTTCAGGAATCCAGTTTTCAGAAAGCAATTTTATTTCTGGAACATTTTCGAATGTTAAAATTTTGGAATCCCCCAGAATTGATCCAAGACCTGACACAAATTCAGTCTTGTTGCTATATTCCGATCCGATAACAAGGATAGAACCTTTGTTCCTCAAGAAAAATTCAATAAATGCCAACATCTCAACATTTGCTAGGCCTATTTTCATTATTAGAGCAGTAGGATGGTAAACTTTGTCATTCAATTTTCTTATTGTGAATGTATCAGTGATTTTGTTTATGAATAAAACTGCGTCTGTTTGGGTTTTACCATTCAACATTTCTCTATTTTCATTTTTGTATACGCATTTGTCTTTAAGAAGTTGCTTTAAGTTTGAAAGTTCGTTATCTGATGCAATTATTATATTGCTGGGTATTATTTTATAATCCTCGTGAAATATCATAAGAGGCGCACCGATCCTGTCAAATGATATGAGTTTCACTTTTGGATCCCAAATTAATCCTTCAAGTTTTCCATAACCAAAAATATCCCTATAAACATAATAATTTACAATGGCATCCTGAGCACTTGCTGTCTGAATATTAAGTTTTTTCTTTAGATTAGCATTTATTTTTGCAACTTCGCCAATATTGCTTAAATTTCTTTTATTGCTTTTTGATAACAATTCCTTTAATTGCGTTATAACTAGTCTATCATCTTGGTTCACATCTGGTTCATTAACATAATACATTAAAGAATTAGTCTTGCTGTTCCATTTTATTGCGCTTGATACAATTTTATATTTACGGCCGTTTATGTCAAAGCTTATGTTTTCGTATGTTACATTTGTTGATTTGTTCATATTTGCCACAACCAGAAGTAAATTACAATCATTATTGTGGCGATTATTGCAGCCAATAGTATCAGTGCAGTAATAGGAGTCATTCCTTTCAAGGTTCTCACTTCAAACTGCTTTTTTCTAGGGCTCTTTTAATTGATTCCCTTGTTGATGTTTTCTTGAGCTGTGATTCAAGCTCTTTAAGAGTGTCTGTAAGCATTCTATTCTGTTCAACAAGTTCCTTCATTTGAACTGTAAGATCAGGCCTTTTTCCAATGTTTGATATAGACTCTATCGAAGGAGACATCTGTTCTTCAACTGATGGCGATTTTTCGACAACTGAAATATTTTCAATCCTAGGTACTTTTATTTTACCAAGTCTGAGGCTGTCTGCTATAACAGCAACATTCGCAGTAAGTTCTGCGATTTTCATTTGAAGTTTGATATTTACATCTACAGAATTATCAATCTTTTTTGAAAGTTCTTCAAGAGTTACTTCAAGTTTGTCAAGAACACCAATTTGTTCTTTCTCTACAGACTCAAACTTTTTCTCAAATGTTCTAAGCGAAGAAGCAGGTAAATTCTCTTTTTTAGATTCTTTTTTCATCATTACTCACCTTAATTATAGGTAATCTAAATAAGTATAAAAGCCTTATTATTAAAAAAAATTACATTCCAGCGCCTGACATTCCTTCTGCGCCGGATGGCATGCCTCTACTGAGTTTTCCTGCCGCAATTACATCATCTATCCTTAGTATCATTACTGAAACTTCTGAGGCGGATTTTATTGCCTGCGTTTTAACTTTAAGTGGTTCAAGGACGTTTGCGTGATACATATCAATAATCTTCCCTGTTGAGACATCAACACCAGCCCATTTTTTACCTTCCTCATGTGCAGTCTTTATGTTTATTAAAATGTCTATTGGATCAAGTCCACCGTTTTCTGCAAGCGTCTTTGGGATTATTTCAAGTGCCTCTGCGAAAGATTTTACAGCCAATTGTTCGCGACCGCTTAAGCCCAATGCGTACTTCATAAGTTCTCTTGAAACTTCTGTTTCAGGAGCTCCGCCGCCAGCGACAATCTTTCCTGTTTCAATAACAGCTGCGAGATCACCAAGAGCATCTTCGACTGCACGTTCTACTTCATCGACAACATGCTCTGTTCCACCGCGTATCAAAATTGTAACTGCTTTTGGATTCTTGCAGTTCCTTACGAATGTCAATGCTTCACCAGCAATTTTCTTTTCTTCAACAAGTCCTGCATATCCAAGTTCTTTGCTTGAAGTATCACTAAGATTTGTTACTATTCTTGCACCAGTTGCTTTTGCAAGCTTTGCAATATCAGATTGCTTGACTCTTCTGCATGCATATATTCCCGCCTTTGCAAGGAAATACTGTGCTAATTCATCAATTCCTTTCTGGCAGAAAACAACAGTTGCGCCAGTTTTCTTTACTTTATCAACCATTTCACGCATTATCTTTTCTTCCTGTTGTATGAATGCCTGAAGTTGATCTGGGGAATTAACTCTTATTTGTGCATCTCCCTCTGTTTCTTTTACTTCAAGAGACGAATCCAAAATCAAAATTTTTGCATCTTTTACATCACGAGGCATTTCTGAGTGGACTCTTTCTTTATCAATAGTTATACCTTGTATAAGTTCTGTGTCAACAATACCGCCACCGGTTTTCTTCTCAATCTTAATATTATCAAGATCAACAATATACTTGCCATTTTCTTTTTCAGCAACTTCTTTTATTGCCCTTACAAGTATTTTATTAAGAGAATCACGTACTGCAACTGAACCCTTTCCAGACATTGCAGTAGATACTATTTTTTCAAGCACTTCATCCTCTTCTATTTTAACAGGTATAGCAATTTTTTCAAGTATTTCCTGCGCTTTATCAGCAGCCATCTGGTAACCTTTAGCAATAACTGTGGGATGTATATCTTGTTCAAGAAGTATTTCAGCCTTTTTCAATAATTCCCCAGCAAGAATAACTGCTGTGGTTGTTCCATCGCCGACTTCCTCTTCCTGAGTCTTTGCGATTTCAACAATCATTTTTGCTGCTGGATGTTCTATTTCCATTTCTTCAAGAATTGTAACACCATCATTTGTAATTACAACGTCGCCAAGGGAATCAACTAACATCTTGTCCATCCCTCTCGGACCTAAAGTTGTTCTAACTGTTTCTGCAACTATTCTTGCAGCCATTATATTCGTTCTTTGAGCATCTTTCCCTATTTGCCTGCTGTATCCTTCAGGCAAAATAAAGATAGGCTGTTGCTGTTGGTTCGCCATTTCTACATACCCCCTAAGTTACTATGAGAATATCTATAAATCAAATTTGCTCATTTTTAAGGTTTTCTCTTTAGCAAAAAAACTATGTGGTCCTTCTCATACGGATCAAGTTCTTTCTTGTCTATAATCACAAATTCGTCTTTGATTTTATTCTCAAATTCAATATAAATTGATTTAGGTTCCCTTGTGACATCTATGCTTCGCGCTTTTACAGCAATCATCGCATAACCGTCTTTTTTTAGGAATCTTTTAGCATTTTTAATAAGAATTTCTGCCTGGTCTGGCGATGCGACATCTTCGAATAAGAAATCAACTTTGTCAACAAAGAGTTCATAGTCTTCAGTTTTGTTTGCATCAGCCATTATAGGAATCATATTTTTCTTATGTTCGCAAACATAAATCAAATCGCGCATTACTCTTGGTGCAATGTCTATGCAGAAAATCTTACCGTCTTTTCCCAAGATATCGCTGACATGTGAAGCAGTAGTTCCGTTTGCTGCTCCAAGATAAAGAACCTTGTCTCCAGAATGAATTGGTAAATCCTTTATGTTTTTCATAATTGCTGCAGCAATTTTAGAACGGTAGTGGTCCCAGGTTCTGTACTCTTTATTATCGAAACTAACAAGTTTCTCGCCATAGACTGCAAAGCCAGGAACCAGATTAAGCGTGGCTAGTTTACTGCCATCTGTCCAGTAAACACCTTTGAATTTCTTATGAGGAATTATTTCCATTATTTTATCTTCTTGACTCTTTCTTCAAGTTCCTTGTTTATTTCTTGCCAAACAAGATCTTTGCCCTTTGAATAGAAATCAACTTTAGCAGCAATTGCAATCTTTGAAGCCAGTGATCTTGCAACTTTTCCGCGGTCTTTTGGACCAACCTTTCTCATTAACTGGTGTTGTAAAAGTATTCCGTGCTTTGGTGGTTTTGTCCCTTTTCGCAAATGCCTGAAAAGTGCCTTTTCTGCACCAAGTATCTGTATAGTTGATGCAGGCATCTTAGCTAAGTTCTCCAACGAGCCCGCAATTTCTATTAACTTAGCTCCAAGGATAGGTCCAGCAATTTTTGCAAGATTTGGAGCAAGCTTTGACATTTCTGACTCAATATATGATTCAAGCCTTTCCTTGAACTTTATGTCAGCTCCGAGTTCTTCACCAGCTTGTTTAATCATTGCTAAATCGTTTTCTTCTATATCGAAGCCCATGCTTTTTTCTGGAATTTTAAGTTCTTTAGAAACCTTGTCTCGTTTTTCTCCGACAAGCTTTGCAAATTGCTCTAAATGTGTTATTTGTTTTATAACTTCAGGATAATAGAAACCATACCATTCTGAAAGTCTTTCATAGTACATATTCATTGTTTTATTAACTTCTTCTGTGAAGAGAACTGCTTGTGATATAAGTTTGTCCTTTGATAAACCACTCTTCATTTTGAGTTTTGTTAGCTCAATCATGAATTCTTGTAAGAAATTTCTGAACTCATTATCTTTAAAACCTTTTTTTAATGCAAATTCTTCAAGCTCCTCGCCGAATATGCTTTCAATCTCACGTTTTGCACGTATATTTATGCTTGAGCTTAATTCTTTTGCGAGAATACCCTTCTTCATATAATTGGTAGCACATTTTATCGGATCTTTGCCCCAATTCTGCTCGCCAACATCGTTTCCTTTATATGTTGCTGATACTCCAAATGGAGTTATCTTTATATTTACTGGATCAAAATCAAATCTTTCGGATTTTTTGCTATTTCTGTTCCTATTCATGATATCCTATAACTCCAATGTATTTTTAAATCTTTATAAAAGAAAAGTTTAAAAACGATATTTTGATGGGTAATTGTATGGAAATACAAGTTTTAGAGGAAGAAGCCAATAAAATTAAGTTTAAAGTAATCGGCGAGACACATACAATTGGCAATCTTCTTAAGAAAGAGTTATTCAAAGACAAGTCAGTAGAATTTGCTGGATATGTTGTGGAACATCCGTTGATAAAAGAAGCAATATTCACAGTAAGAACCACAAAGAAGAATTCGCGCAAAGCAATAAATGATGCAATTGAAAGAATACGTGAACAATTAGATGATTTTGTATCCCAAGTAAAGAAAATTTAATACTATGGTTCTTAGAAAGATAAAACCGGAAATAAGGATAATAGGCATTGACGATTCTCCTTTTAGCAAAAGCACTAAAAATGTATTAGTGATTGGCGCAGTTTTCAGGTCAGGATTATATCTTGAAGGAGTTCTTTCATGCTTGATTAAAAAAGATGGCAATGATTCTACTGACAAATTAATCATACTTGTTAACAAATCAAAGCATAAAGGACAACTAAGAATTATAATGATCAATGGCATTGCTGTCGGCGGATTCAATGTTATTGATTTGGAAAAATTAAGCAAAAAAACTTCGTTACCTGTAATTGTTATCATAAGAAGAAAACCAAATTTTGAAAAAATAAAAAAAGCGCTCTCAAGATTCAAAGATTCAGAAGAAAGATTTAATCTTATACAGAAAGCAGGCAAAGTCTACGGGACAAAAATCAATAAGATGAATCTATATTACCAGTTTTATGGCCTCAGCAGGAAATTTGCTGAAGAAGCGATAAAATTGAGTGCAACACACTCGCTCGTACCAGAGCCTATAAGAGTAGCACACATAATTGGTTCAGGTATAGTGCTTGGAGAAACAAAAGGAAGAGTATAAATAATCATCTTTGGTGATATTTTCTATGGAAGAAAAAAAGAAGCCATCAGTTAAAGATTGTCTGAAAAAGGCATATAATTTTCTTTGGAAAGAGGAAAGTCTTATGAGTTATGCTGTTTTTATAATAATTGCATTTGTAGTTCTTAGGTTTGTTGCATTTCCGGGCATGCTTATGTTAACAGGTTATTCAGATATTGCTGCAGTTGTGTCAACATCAATGCAGCATACTGACTTGACAAATCATACTTTCAATGAATGGCTAAACTTCCACAATTTCTCAACAGAAGAAGTTGCTAAATGGCCTTATCTTGATGGTTTAAATGTTGGAGATGTGATAGCTGTAAAAAATGTTTCAGCCGAAGACATTAAACCTGGAGATGTAATATTATTTTATTCAGATAATGTTCAAGTTATACACAGAGTTATGTATGTAAAAGAGAGTAATAATGTCTTTTATTACACTACGAAAGGGGATGCTAATGTTCAAATATCTATAAAAGAGACGGATATACCTTACGGCGAAGTAAAAGGTAAACTTCTATGGAATGTTCCATATCTTGGTCTTCCAAGAGTTGCTCTAAACTATATACTACCAATGTAAAATTGATAAGATAAACTTTTTAAACGTAAGAAGGGTTGTTGAGAATATGTTTTGTCCAAAATGTGGTAATATTTTAAAACCAAAAAAAGAGAAAGACGAAGTTGTCTTTATTTGTAGTGAGCACGGCCCAGTACAAGTTGAAGAAAAAAAGATAAGAGAAAAGAGCGAAACAAAGAAAAAAGCAGTCGTGTTTGGCAAAGAAGAACCACAGTTACATCCGAAGATGGAAATTGAATGTCCTAAATGTGGACATAGGGAAGCTTATTATTGGATGGAACAGACAAGATCAGCTGATGAAGCACCAACAAGATTCTACAAGTGCATAAAATGTGGACACTCTTGGAGGGAATATTCCTAATGGCAGATGAAGAAAGAAAAAAGAGAAATGTTGCTTTCGAAAGAAAGATAAACACGATTTCTAAAGATGATATCCGCGTGAAAGTGGTCGGAACAATAGTCGAAAAGGATGCTGCAACAAATTCTATAGTGATTGATGATGGAGAATCAAAGGTAAGAGTGTTATTGGATGAGAACATTTTTACTGTTTTAGAACTTGGCAAACTTGTAAGAACAATAGGCATAATCGCTCCAGCACTCCAAGGCGAAGATTTTGAACTCAAGGGCGAGATAGTGCAAGACTTTTCAGGTCTTGACAAAGAATTGTACCAACAATACATTTCAGCTAAGCCTTCTTTGCAGTAAAAATTACCACAGGGAATCCAACTGTAAAACCAATGGGAAATCCAGCCGCAGTAGAACTTATCTGTCTTACTTTTAAATTTATCAGTTTCTCTTTTTTAAGTAAGCTAAGCGTTTCTTCCGTCGACCAGAAATCTGCAATTGGATAATCATTCAAAAACTGTGATAATTTAAACAAATATTTAAGAAATTTATCCCTAAACGAATTTGTTGGACATATGTCTGTTATCACAATTTTACCATTACATTTGATTGATTTGATCAGTGCATGGATTGCATCTTCGCGATTAGTAAAATAAAGTATGAAATTACATGATAAACCATCAAATTTTTTATTGTAGTTGAGCTCTTCTATTTTTACTTTTTTAAATGTGAACTTATCCTCAAGATCTCTACATTTTACCTTTTCTTTAGCTTTATCAAGCATTTTTTGAGAAGCATCAATACATGTTACATGGCTGCCTTGTTCTGCAAGCAGAAGTCCAATAGTACCTGTACCACATCCTGCATCAAGTATCTTATTAGAACCCTTTAGACATTTAGCTATATAGTGGCAGATTTTAGGATATTCTGGTATAGTTTTCTTTATACGTATATCATATTTATTTGCTAAATAATCAAATGTTTTATTCATACTAAGCTTTAAAAATAAGATGAGATTTATAAATTATAGTACAGGAGGCGATTAGATTGGATATTGTAGCTTCATTGATGGCAGCTTTTAATGCCGACCCGCTAGGAGCAATTTTGCTTGTTGGAATAGGCCTTGTATTAGGCATAATCATTGATAAAGCACTATCAATGTCTATGATGGGTGGATGTGTCTAATTAGATACCCCTTTTATTTTTAATTTGGTGGTGGAACAATGTTTAAAGCAACTTTGCAAGATGTATCAATAATAAGAGACAGCTTAGACGCCGTTTCTTCATTAATAACAGAAGGAACATTTGAGGTCTCAAAGGACGGGATGAAACTTGTAGCAATGGATTCAGCATCTGTTGCTATGGTAGTATTCAGGATTCTTCCTACAGCATTCTTAGAATATTCTTGTAAAGAAGATAGCAAGATGACTGTTAGCGTCACCAATCTTGTTAGTATAATAAAACGCGCAAGAGCAAATGATCATGTCACGCTTGCACTTGAAGACAACAAATTAAGAATAACAATGAAAGGTGATTTCACAAGAAATTTCCTGTCGCCATTGATAGATTCAACAGCAACAGTGCAAAAAGTCCCTGAATTAAACTTCAAGGCAAAAGTAACAATGCTTGCCGGCGCACTGAAAGATGGTATAAAAGATGCGCAGATGATTTCTGATTGTGTAATATTCGAAGCAGAGCCACTATCATTTATTATAAAGTCACATGGCGATACCAGCGAAACAAAAATGGAGCTAACAAAGGATTCTCCAAGTTTAAGTTCTTTACATATAACAGAAGCATTGGAAGCAGGACATAAAATGAAAGCAAAATATTCAATAGACTATATAGATAAAATGCTGAAAGCATCTAAAAATGTAGATCATGTGACTCTTCAATTCGCTTCTGATTATCCAATGCGTTTGGATTATACAGTTGTTGACAAGCTACAGCTAAGTTTTATTTTAGCTCCAAGAGTAGATACAGATTAATTCTTAATAGAATTTCTGAGAGAATAAGCTGTTAACAGCGTCAGATAAAGTATTAGTTTCTGATGTTACTTGATTATTTTCGGTTGTTGGTTGATTTTCAGGTCCTACAAAAAGACCAGTTATTGGCGCACCAGAATTTGTTTTAGCAGAATTGACTGTTAATGTTTTTTCATCACTGTCAAAACCATCTGGGCTGAACCACAATGTTATGAATTTGAATTTTCCAGTTTGCTGTGGAATCATTTTGTATTCTATGCTGAAATCTGAACTTTGGTCAGAAATACTCCAGTGATACATGTTGTAGGTTTTTCCAAGATAATCATAGTCATCATAGTTCTCCATTACAACATTTTCTTTTGGTATCCCAGAAACAACCCAGTTTGATATGACCCAATCAGAAGGTATGAATTCAGCGATGTCTAACTTGTCTACGTTATTGCTAACAATCAATTTAACTGTTGCTTCGCCGCCTTTTACAAGATTAGGAACATCTTTTGTTATAGAAACTGCACATGCACTAGATAAGACTAAGAAACTGAATGCGATAATTAACAATGGAACATATTTCATTCGATTTAACCCCTTACTGTAGTAACCATATAGTAGTTATCGTTCATTTATAAATTTTGTTATTCAGAACAAAAACAAGAATAAGACAAATAACACAAAGGCTGCTATCAAAGCAAAACCTGTTTTCCTATGTATGCTTCTGCGCGCCCTTGTTAACATAGCAAATGATAGACAGACTATGTTCAAGAATATGATTGGATATGTTTCTATTTTGAAAAGATTATTGTAAGCAATAGGCAGTATCAATGCGCTTATCCCTGGTACAAGAGTTAATGACACTACAACAACTCCGATTATACTATCAAAGGTAAGTTTTGTGCTGCTAAATACATTTTTTATCACATTAAGCATTGGTAGACCGAATATCAGGCCAAAGGCAACCAAACCCAAGATGTTTATAGAGACTGGTAAATTTCCCCCGAAGAGTATCAATGATCCAACGACAACAAAGCTGCTTAATACTACCGCAAATATCGCGAGCGGATAAAGAAGGACATTCATTGGTCTTGTTTTAAGATACACATATTCCTTTGATTTTCCAGTTCTGTAATAAATGTACAGCACGTAAAATGCAAATAACATAAGCAAGAAGATAGCTTCCATTCTGTCTATGAATCTGTCCATTGTTGAAACAAGAAGAACTAATGCTGAAGCCCACATGAAGGTTGCATTTCTATACCCCTCATATTCAACAGGCACTTCGTTTCTTATTAGAAAAATTCCCATTACAAGAGTTAATGTTGTTAGAGCGAAACCTATCATTGTTGATATGCCTAACAGGGGTATGTCATAGATATTAGAGAAGAACATTATCAAAAGTACTGGAAGAGAACAGATAATTGAGATGATTATCGTACTTGCTAAGTATTCTGGTATGCCCAATGAATGTGTTATGTTAGATGTAGACTTCGATATGAAATTTATAGATGAAACGACAGTAACAATGCCAATTATGAACAATATTGTCTCTAAAATCATGATATTACCTCCATAATTGTTAGAAGTAAAAGTTATTAAAATGTTACGCCTTAGCTTTTAGCATGCATCTTTCGGACATTATACGCTTTTACTCGGACAAAAATGTGCAAGAGCAGATAATTTCTCTCTCAAAACATCGTGAAGTTGTTGCTCGATACACAGATAAGGTAGGCAGTAGACCAGACATACTTATTTATGGTACAGACATAATGGAATTCGTAAAAAGGGGAGCAACATCGTTTCATGCATCAATGGAAAGATGGACTAACCCTATGTTTCTTGAAAACATGCGAACGAAAAAAGAGATGGATTCTCTGAGAGAAGGCTGGGATCTAATACTTGACATTGATTGTCCGCACTTGAAGTATTCAAAGATATGTGCAGAACTTGTTCTTGAAGCGCTTGAGTTTCATAACGTCAATAATTACTCATTAAAATTCTCAGGTAACAGTGGTTTTCACATTGGGGTGCCATTTGAATCATTTCCGAAAGAAATAAACAAAGTAGAAATCAAAACATTATTTCCAGAAGCGCCAAGAGTGATAGCAGAATATCTAAAACAGATGATTGGTGAACAATTATCTGAAAGAATGCTCGAGTACGAAACAATTAAACAAATACTTACAACAACAAAAAAATCATACAAGGATGTCGCAAAAGAAGGCAAGTTTGATCCATACACAGTAATGAATATAGATACAGTTGCTATATCCCCAAGACATCTTTTCAGAATGCCCTATACTTTTAATGAAAAAAGATGGTTGATCTCAGTGCCGTTACGAAGAAAAGATATAGAAAATTTTGAGTTGCAACAGGCTGAATACAGAAATGTAGTGCCTGAGCTTGGCTTCTTGAACAAGTCTGAACCGAATGAAGCAAAGGAGCTTTTTGTGCAAGCATTTGATTGGCATAACAAAGAAATTGCATTGAAAGAGACGTCATCACTCGGAGAGAAATATGAGATACCAACGGAAGCAGTGCCTAAACAATTCTTCCCCCCATGTATACAGGAAATTCTCAGAGGCATACAAGGAGACGGCAGGAAAAGAAGCTTATTCATACTGATTAACTTCCTGAAAAGTGTTGGCTGGAACTACGAATCTATCCAAAAAGAGATAATAGGATGGAACTTAAGAAACAAAGAACCGCTACGGGAAAATTATATAAATTCACAAATAAATTGGCATAAAAGAATAAAAGGCTCGTATCTCCCGCCCAACTGTAAAAGTAAAAATTTTTATGTTGATATAGGAGTATGTCATCCGGATGCATTATGCAGGACTAATCCAGTTGTTTATGTCTCAAGAAGAACGCGCACCGAAAAAAGAAGGCGAACTAAATGATTGATGTAATCTCATATGAAGAATTAAGAAAAGTACAAAATATAGAAAGAGACAACAAAGAGCTTCAGCACTTGGAAGAGGATTTCTTCAAAAAAGTCAGAGAATACATAGCATCCAAGCAAAAGATACTTAATGAAAATAAAGACAAGGACAATACATTTTCCCGCGTGAGCATTGAACAAATAGAAAAAGAACTGTGCAATATAGACAACATATTAATTGATTTATGTAGCAGAAGGAGCAAGAAGATAATCCTTCAAGCGATTACTAACATAAATTCCAGGATACATGATACTGAAAAGATGCTTCCATTTGAGGAAAGACTTTACAATGAAACGATAAAAATGCTTAAAGAAAACACAAGTTCATTTATGTCGTGTTTCGAAGACAAACCAGAAATTCATGAGAGCAAACCAATTTCGACAGCAAAAGTTATACATTTCTTGGAGCCAACACCATCTTTCTTGTGGAATGATGGAAAGACGTATGGACCATACAACAGCGGAGATGTTGCAAGCGTTCCTTTCCAGGTGGGGGAAATCTTAATAAAGGAAAAAAAGGCTATTGAATTGATAACAAAGTGAAAAAATGAAAATGCCAAAAGAGATCACAACATATTGCCCTAAATGCAAAAAGCATACTAAACACAAAGTTACTCTGGTTAAAACAGGTAAGAAACGTGGAGCGCTTAAAGCTGGCGCAAGACGCTTTGCAGCAAAGATAAAAGGCTACACAGGTTTCCCAAGACCAAAACCTGAGAAGTCAAAGAAATGGGGCGTGAAGCTAACCAAAAAAGTTGATCTCAGGTACAAATGTGCAGTATGCGGCAAAATGGTAGCAAGAAAGAAAGGATTCAGAATAAAGAAATTAGAGTTTGAGGCCAAGCAAGAATGATGGAAAACTTAATCACTGCTCCTAAGAGCAAATTCATAAAAGTGAAATGCAAGAAATGCAAGAATGAACAGATAATTTTCGGTAAAGCATCATCTGAAATAAAATGCTTGGTTTGTAACACAGAGCTTGCAGCACCATCGGGCGGAAAGACAAAGATAAAAGCACGTGTTCTTGAAGTACTTGAGTAAGGCTTATAATCACTCCAATTTTTGAGATTCCTATGTATTTTAAAAAGAAGGGTTTACCAGAAGTAGGAGATTTAGTATTATGTACTATAAAGAGAATATCTCCACATGGTGCATTTGTTTCTCTTGATGAGTATGACAATAAGGAAGCTATGTTGCACATTTCAGAAGTTTCTACCAAATGGGTAAACAATATACGCGATTTCATAACAGAAAACAAGAAAGTTGTCTGCAAGGTCATGCAGAAGAATGATGAGAAGGGTTATGTTGATGTCACATTAAAGCGTGTATCAAGCGGTGAGACCAAACAGAAGATGAATGACATTAAAACAGAAATGCGCATGGAAAAGCTCATTGAAGTAATCGCAAAGAAGATCGGCGAAGCTCCAGACAAAGCTTTGAACGAAATCGGGTCTGAAATAGTCAAAGAATATGAGACTCTTGCAGATTTTTACAATGCAATACGTGAAGACTTGTCATTGATAGATGAGCTGAATATAGATGAAAAATGGAAAAAAGAATTAAATGCTCAAATATCAGAACAGATTAAAACTCAACAGGTTAGCATTAAAAAAGAATTAACAATTTCTTCAAATGCAAATGATGGCATACTTAAAATAAAATCGTTTGCACAAAAATTGAAGGAATTCGCAAAGAACAAGGATGCTAATCTTGAAATAAAGTATCTTTCTTCTCCAAAATATATGCTCGAACTAAAAGTTGCTGATTACAAAACAGGCGAATCATTCCTTAAAAAATTATTTGAACAAGCAGAAAATTTAGCAAAGAAGAACTCAATAAACTTTTCAGTAATGGAAGATTAATATGGTTAGGCTAAAATATTGTACTAAATGTAAGGAGTATACTCTAAAAGAGATATGTGAAAAATGTAGCGAGCCTTCTATCGTAAGACAAGCACCGAAGTATTCGCCAATAGATAAGAATGCAAAATATAGAAGACAAGCGCGCAAAGAGGATTTGATTGAAAGGGGTTTATTATGAATTACATAATAAAAAAGATTTCCAAGGTACCACATCTCAATAACCCAATACTTGTAGAAGGTTTTCCTGGTGTTGGAAATGTAGGACGTGTAGTTGTTGATTTTCTTATCTCAAAACTGAAACCAAAAATCTTCATGAGAATGTATTCAAAATATTTCCCAAATTCAGTTTTTATAAATGACAATAATACTGTTGAACTTCCAAAAACAGAATTTTCTTATTATAAGAACAAAAAAGGAAGAGATATAGTATTTGTTGTTGGAGATGTACAACCTGCAGATGGATATCAGAGTTATAATTTCTGCGAAGAGATACTTGATATTGCAAAATCACTGAAAATTAAAGAAGTAGTCACGCTTGGCGGCATATCAGCAAGGGTTTCAACGCCCAATCCAACTGTTTTCGGAGCCTGCACGGATCAGAAATATATAAAACCGCTCAGAAAATCTGGGGTAAGATTCGATAGGAAAGGTGCAATCGTAATTGTCGGAGCAGCAGGACTATTACTTGGCTTGGGGAAACTAAAAGATATGGACGGATTTGCATTGCTTGCAGAAACAAGCATAGAACCAAACAGTATAGGATTCGAAGCAGCCAAGTCAATATTAAGATCATTGTTATCTTATCTCAAATTGAAAATATCCCTTAAAGATATGGACAAAGAGGTAAAAGCAATAAAAGTTTCAGCAAAACCAATGGTACAAGCTAAAGACAAATTTGGTAAACAAATTCTTATTAAAGGACCGCGTGACTTAAGATATATTGGTTAAAATGAGAGTTATCGCTGACTTACATATACACTCAAAATATTCTAGAGCTACTTCCAATAAGATGGATGTAGAAACAATCTCTCATCAGGCAAAAATAAAAGGAATTGATATTGTTGGAACAGGCGATTTTACACACCCAAAATGGATTACTGAATTAAAAGCAAAACTCACCAAGGAAGGAGACATTTACAGTCACCAAGGAACAAGTTTTATTCCACAAACAGAAGTTTCTTCCATATACAGCGATGGAACCAAAGTCAGAAAAATACACAACTGTATCTTATGTCCTGATTTGGATACAGCAGAACAAATTACTGAATGGTTCAAGACAAAAGGGCGGGTTGATTATGATGGTAGACCCATATTCAAGATACCATGTCCAGAACTTGTAGAAAAGATTATGGAAATAAATAAAGATAATTTTATTTTTCCTGCACATATATGGACTCCGTGGTTCTCGCTTCTTGGATCCGAATCTGGCTTTGATAGTGTTGAAGAATGCTACAAGGATCAGGCAAAACATATTCATGCGCTTGAAACTGGTTTAAGCAGCGATCCTGAGATGAATTGGAGATTGTCACAATTAGATAAGTTTGCTTTACTTAGCAATTCGGATTGTCATTCACCATGGCCTTACCGCTTGGGAAGAGAAGCAAATGTGTTTGATTTGAAGGAACATTCATATAATGAATTAATTAATGCAATCAAAAACAAGGACAAGAAAAAATTCCTTTACACATTAGAAGTTGATCCAAACTATGGTAAGTATCATTATGATGGACACAGAGCACATAATATAAGTTTTTCTCCCGAGGAATCAATCAAACATAATAATATCTGTCCAGTCTGCAACCAGAGATTAACACTTGGTGTTCTCCACAGAATCCAAGAACTTGCAGACAGACCAAATGGTTTTGTTCCGAAAGATGCGATACCATTCAAGAAAATCTTACCACTACAGGAAATACTTGGTGTTGTAAAAGGAAGTCAGGTTTTTTCTGTTACTGTTTCAAAAATATATAATAATTTAATCTCTGTTTTTGGAAATGAGATGAATATTCTTTTTGATGTAAGCTTTGAAAAGTTGAAGGAATCATCTGACGAGAATATTGCAAAAGCAATAATACTTAACAGAGAAGAGAAAGTTAAAGTCAAGCCAGGCTATGATGGTGTTTATGGCGAACCTAGCTTTGGTGAAGAAATAAAAATAACAAGAAGAAAACAATCAAATCTCACAGAATTCTAATTAACGCCCACGAAGTGTTACTTGTATTGTTGCTAAGTCCAAACAATAACCATGGTCAATTTCTACATTGAGTGTTTCTGTGATTGGTGCTGATTGGTAAGGATTTGAATTTGTTACATTAAGTCTGATTGGTAAGTATAGTTCATTTCCCTGAACAAGTTTAAGCAAACTTATATTAGAACCTGCTGTTGTTGCATCTAAAACAAATGAGCTTCCATAATTACCTGGTGTATCACGTAGTTTAGTTATCACCACATTTGATGAAGAGACATTAATCGTTAATTTTCTTAATGTATTGATTGATAAACCATCAGTATAACTTACATAGTCAACCCAACCTGGGCCAATGTTGCTTATTGTGATTGTACCGCTAAAATCATTTGGACTATTATTTAACACTCTTGTAACTCCAATATTAAATGTTGTTGCTAAAACATCGCTATCAGAAAAACTATTCGGAGGTTCTGGTGCATCGAGATACGCATCAGGTATGAATTTTAATTCTGTATATCCCCTCGAGATTCTGTCGTAACAGACTCTAATTGTTGTAGGACAATTAATTAATTCACTTTGGCTTAATGGTGGTGCTGTGACTGTCCAGCTGAAGAAATCTTGACTACCTGCAGTTATGTTAGCCTTATCTTTATGTACTGTACCTTCTACACAGCCAACTAAAATTGCTTTTACATTTTTTATATCAGAACCACCAACATTTTGTATTTGTAGTCCAATTTGTGCGCTCTGCTGTGACAGAAGAGTCATCATATTTGTACTCTGACCATTCACTATTACTTTTGCACTGAACGTTCCTTTTGAGAACTGGCCGACAGTTTCATTTGAACTAGTTTGCTGCTGACCCCCACCTATACAACCGAGAATTAAAATTAAAGAAAATATAAGTAAAAAATAAAAAAAGTTTTTATTCAATTGCTAACACCTCAGCAAGCCTTTCCTGCCGGACATACTGTTATTGTTCCGATTGGAACATCAGTACAGTAGTTTGTTGATACTGAGCCATCGATTCTTTCTGTTGCGACTGCTGTAAGTTTAGCCGGATCTGTGCTAGTTGTTACTGTTGCTGTTACTGTCAGACCATTTGTGACTGCCAGTGCATTGCTGAGCAATGAACATGAGCTTGGTTTTAGTTCAGTTGTTGTTGAGCTTCCGCAGTCAGAGTATGACAATCCGATGCTAGCAACATTTGTTGTTCCAACTGGTTTGTTCATCTTTATTGAATTGAACATTATTACTTTTCCGCCACCAGTGTTAGTTATCTGTAATGAACCTGTGTGTTCTTCACCCTTTTGTGTTATGAACAAGCTGTCAAATCCAAGTTGTGTTACAGATATCGGACCAGTTGATGCAGCGCTTTCTGTTGTAACAGTTTCACCAGCCAATGCTGATGTCTTCAATGCTGAATCAAAGTAATAATTTGTTGTATAGTCATAACAAACCTGTATCTTTGGTGTTAATGTCTGCTTTATGTTTACGCTTGGTGCTTTAATTGTGAATATCGCTGGATATTGCTGGTTTGCAACAATTTTGCTGGTTGTTATCATACCGCTTGATGATACTGTGTACCCAGATGGTACGCCAAGCACGTTTATTTTTACATTACTCATTTCATTTTCATAGTTATTTGTGAGCGTGTATTGAACTGTTGCTGTACCGCCTCCAACAAGCTGCGTTGGTGTTACTGTAACAGGCCCCGTTGTTTGATTCTGCGTTCCTCCACCAGTTCCTGTACATCCAAGTACTAGAGCTACTGCGAATAGTGCTATTAATGCATATAAATAAAATTTCATAATTTATTACCTCCTCATCCTTTAACGTTTATAGGGTAAACGTTAATATAATCTTTTCCTTCAACGAAATAAGTATACATAGTAAATAACCTGAATGTGTATATCTTCAAAGGAACATTCCCATCTTTCAAATTTTTAAGTTCAGCCCCAGTCAACGTGAGTGGGACAAAAATATTGAATGAATCAACAAAATTTTCTTTCTTTACAATCTTGTAAAGCAATCGTTCATGGTTTGTTCCACCTATATTGTTAAAGTCATCACTAAAATTGTTGACAATATTCAGTTTATTTTGTTGGCAGATAGCATCACAGTTTACGTCATTCCAATTATGCCATCCGTATATTGTTATATCTCCCTCTGGTTGGACTGGTGCTGTCCCAGTGGCTTGTGATGTTGGGTATTCGAATAATACTACAACATCTGAAAGAGGCATTCCCGTTCCTTTGTTTTCAACTGAGAACTGTAATGGAAAACTGAAATCTGCTTCAGTCTCACCAGGTGGGTTGTTGAAGAAGAATATCATTGGCTGCTGAGTTGTGCTTGAAATTCTTAGTTCACCAGCACCCATACCATATTCACCAGATATTTGGTAATCTTCTCCAGCCTGTTTTCTTCTAAGCTGTTCTTGTTGTGACATGAATATTATGTTTTGGTGGAATCCTGTTCTGTATGTATATTCAACATCATAATAAATAGGATGTTTAAGTGCAATATTTGAAATTGTGTCAGCACTTGGTGCTTTGATTCTCCAGAAGGTATCTATTTCTTCACCAGGTGCAAGTCTTGATGTTTTGTGGGATCTATATGGAATTCCTTTATCAGCATCAAATTGACCATTGCATGTTCTTAACGCATTTGGAAATTGGTAACCTCCACATTCGAATATTGTAAATGGGTTAACATTGTCAATTGAAACCTTGACATCTCTTGCAGTCTCCCCACCAAGATTATTTCTGACTGTCAAAGATATATATCCATCAAGTCCTGGATTAAGAGAATCAATTTTTAATGACCCAACAATCCCTACGCCTTCTGTAACTTCAAGCTTGGTTTCGTTTGCCACAGTTTCTCCGCCGCCAGTACAACCTAATATAAATGCTATTAAAATCAGACTTCCGAAAATTGCAAAATATTTATGATTCATAATTTCACCTAACTTGGACAAGCACTTGCTCCGCTCTCTGTGCAGTAAGCTTTAACTAAAACATCTCCAGCATAAACTTGGTATGGATAAACTGCAACCGCAGTTACATAATCAGTATGTCGATTTTCATCAGTTGTTATTTTTCCTGGTAACGTCAAGTCGCATGTGAAAACATTAAACTCTTGTGTAAGCACATTTGTGGCGCAAACATGTGCTCCAGTTGCTCTTTGTGCACAAGCCCAATCGAACATTGATTTTGCTGTTGGCGAATATTGATTTATTTCAGTATAAATTATTCCTCCACCAGCACACCAGTTGTCAAGATCACTATCACAAAGCATACAGCTTATTCTTTCACTTTGTGATGCTTTCCTGTTTACATCATTACATGAAGAGTCCCATTTGTCATATATATTGGAACCAGTTCCAAGAGTCATATTACATGCGCCAAATCCTGGCGGCGTTACAATAAACAAGAATGGGTTCTTATCTGAGGACATTGCACCAGCACCATTGTTTATCCAATTCATCAATAAACCACCACTTGTTACTGTATCAAGAATCGGCTGATCTCCTGCATCAATATTTATTGAAAGTGCAGTGCCTGCCTGATAAATTGCTCCAACTTTTTCCTGTCTCAAAACATTATTCTGGAATAATAGAACTCCATAATCTGTTTTTATGCGCTCAATAGCAAGTCTTGATGAAGTAGAATAATAAGTGAAACCACCAACTTTTATGTAGAAATCAATTGGAACATTTGGCTTGAATTCTCCGCCAAAAGTAT
>Ga0315276_10001318_pt1 | contig 22148 bp, 25 predicted proteins | sample YL17G05_0_MG_FD_204542 | JGI IMG/M metagenome (GOLD analysis project Ga0315276, IMG submission 204542) | Sediment microbial communities from Yellowstone Lake, YNP, Wyoming, USA - YL17G05_0 | ecosystem: Environmental > Aquatic > Freshwater > Lake > Sediment | place: USA: Wyoming | collected... | reverse complement strand
TCTGTTGGAACAAAGGAATTCAAACACAAATAAAGCCGAGAAAAAATGTTAAAAGAGGATTTTATCGAAGGAAACAAATGAAAAATTATTCCGAAGAGGAATATCATCAAAGAAGTTTAATTGAAGCGGGGCAGGGCGCTGAGAAAAGGAAGTATGGTGGGTTTACATTAGCAATGGATTGGAGAGCAATCAGAAATGAAGCTTATCTTAAAGCAATTGCTTATAATTTAAGGCTTAGTTCAATTGAGATTTTCAACTAAGCCCCTGGAACAGCAAGGTTTTTAAACCTTCTTTCTTATTGATTATTGTACGGAGGATAAATAGATTTAACTGATTATTCAGTTCTCTTAAAAGATAAAAATGGTTGAAATGCCGACAGACATGCAGCACCAGATGATGGGTTATGATAGAGCTGCGACTATGTTTTCTCCAGACGGGCATATCCTGCAGGTAGAATATGCAGAAAGAACAGTAAGATTGGGTTCTGCAAGCATTGGAATTGTCTGCAAAGACGGCGTAATAATTATTGCTGATAAAAGAATTAAAGACGAATTGATTGTTGCTGAGTCTGCAAATAAAGTTTATGAGATTGACGCGCATGTTATGTCAAGTGCAGCAGGAATCTTATCAGACGCCAGAATATTAATTGAAAGAGCGCAGGTTATTTCACAACAACACATGGTAACTTATGACTCTCCTATTGACATAGAGTCTGTTATAAAAGAGATAGCAAATGTAATGCAGGCATTTACACAATATCCTGGAGCAAGGCCTTTTGGAGTTTCAGTTATGGTTGCCGGAGTAAATTCAGAAGCAAAGTTGTATATCAGTGATGTTACTGGAAATTATGTTGCTTACAAGGCTATAGCTATTGGAGAAAATGACGAAAAAATTAAAGAGCAATTAAGAAGCCAGTATAAAGAAGATATGACAATTGAAGACGGAATCAAGCTTTCTTTAAAAATTTTCAAGCAGGTGCTGGGAAAGAATTTTGATCCTGAGAGATTTGATGTTGGTCTTATTGAAAAAAGCAATAAAAAATTAAAAAGAATATCTGGGGATAGATTAAAGAAATATTTGAGGTAAAAGGATTATAAAATGACTAATGTTATTGCAAGAATAAAGGTTAAAGGAAAACATTATGAAATTCTAGTTGATGTTAATAAAGCTTTAAAATTAAAAAAAGGAGAGAAGACGGGGATTTCTGAGGCTCTTGCTTCTGAAGGAGTATTTTATGATGCTCAAAAAGGATTGCGCGCCTCTAATGAAGATTTAAAAGAAGCTTTTGGAACAACAGACCAGATGCAAGTTGCAGAGAAAATAGTTAAATCTGGGGAAATCCAGATACCACAAGAACAGAGAAATGAAGAAAGAGAGAATAAGAAAAAACAAATAGTTGATTTTTTATCAAGATATTCAATTGATCCTAGAACTAATAATCCTTATACTGCAGATACTATCTCTAGGAATCTGGATGAAGCGGGAATTAATATAGATAACAAGACAATAGAACAACAAATTCCTAAAGTAATAGAAAAGCTTAAAAATATACTTCCTATTAAAATACAGACTAAAAAACTTAGATTAACAATTCAGGCTGAACATTCAGGAAGGGTCTACGGATTGCTACAAGATTATAAAGAATCTGAAAATTGGCTTTCTAATGGCTCTTTGGAAGTTATTGTTAATATTCCTGTAGGACTACAGGAAGAGTTTTATGATAAATTAAACAATATCACACATGGCTCAGCAATAAGCCAAGAGATAAAGGAAGGCAAAAAATGACACCTAAAGCAAAAGAAAGCGAAATTGAAGTTCCAGAAGAAGAGAAAAAGGAGAAAAGAGAATTGGTTATTCCTGGAGAAGTTATAGTTTCAGGAGATGATTATCTGGCTGGAGAATGGACAGAAAGAAAAGGAAAAGATATTATTGCATTAAGATTTGGATTAGCAGATAAATCAGGAAGGCTTGTTAAAATAATTCCGTTGTCAGGAACTTATATTCCGAGAAAAGGAAATGTTGTTATTGGAAAAGTGCTGGATATAACATTCAATGGCTGGATTATGGATATAGATGCACCTTATCAGTCTTTTTTGCAGGCAATGGAGGCTTCAAAATTTGTGAATAAAAATGATTTATCAGAGTGCTATGATATAGGAGACATGGTTGCTGTAAAAGTCTGGAGCATAAAGAGAAAAGGAATTGATTTGACTGCAAGAGGAAGAAACTTGGGAAAATTAGAAGATGGAATAATAATAAAGGTAAATAGCAATAAAGTTCCGAGGGTTATTGGAAAAGAAGGAAGCATGATAAACTTAATAAAGAATGAATCAAACTGCGATATAACAGTCGGGCAGAATGGGATAATCTGGATTAAAGGAAACAAAATAGAAGATGAGTTATTTGCAGAAAAAGCAATTTTGTTTGTCACAGAAAAGTCTTTTGTAGAAGGCCTGACAGAAAAAACAAAAGAATGGTTTGATAAAAATAGAAAAGGCGAGAAAAAGAGCTCTCTTTTAGAAAAAGAGACTTCAAAATCGAAAGATTTTGATAGTGCTCAGAAATCAAAAATTTCTGACACTTCGGAGAGAAAAACAAAAGAGGAGGAAGAGGAAGAATGATACAATTATATAAAATAACAGGAGCTACTGAAGAGAAAATTAAAGGGATATATTCTTATTTTAGTAGATTAGTGAATTGTATGCTAGGAAGGCAAGAATATCAAGAAGAGGATGATCTGAGATTAGCTAGTATTGCACAGGGAGGAGGAAGCAACAAAATCCTACTTGAATTTTGTGAGGGGACTGTTATTTTAGGCAGAAGAGGAAGATTATTAGCTATAACTGGAGATGGAGAACATACAGAGTCACTTAAACAGAAACTAGAAGCAAAATTAAATATTCAATTAATTAAAAGAAGATAAAAAATGGCATACACAAAACGCCCAGATGGAAGGAAATTTGATGAGCTTAGAGAAATGAAAGCAAAAGTTGGAGTTGTGCCAAGAGCAGACGGAAGCGCGCTCTTTGCTTTTGGAGATACAATAGCAATTGCCGCAGTTTATGGGCCTAAGCCTTTTCACCCACAGCACTTGCAAAATCCTGAAAAAGGAGTTTTAAGAGTTAATTATGATATGCTGTCTTTCTCAGTAACTGAAAGAAAAAAACCTGGGCCAAGCAGAAGAAGCCAGGAAATAAGCAAGGTGACAGAATGGGCTTTAGCTCCTGCTTTGCAGATTGAAAATTTCCAGAATACAGTTGTTGATGTTCATATTGTTGTTTTGCAGGCAAATGCTTCAACAAGATGCGCCGGAATAAATGCAGCTTCTTTAGCATTGGCGCATGCGGGAATTCCAATGACAGAGCTTGTTTCAGCTGTTTCTATTGGAAAAATAGATGATAAGATAGTTGCAGATTTAATTAAAGAAGAAGAAGATTATGAAGACGGCGAAGGAGCAACAGATATTCCAATGGCTTTTCTAAGCAACAGCAAAAAACTAACTCTTTTGCAGTTAGATGGCAAGACAAGCACTGAAAAATTAAAAGAAGCGATTGAAGCTGGAAAAAAAGCTTGCGAAAAAGTCTCTGAGCTTCAAAAGAAAACATTAAAAGAGGTAAAGGGAGAGTAAAAATGGAAATTTCAAATTTAACAAAAAAGCGAATAAAAGACTACTTAGAAGCTGGAAAAAGATTTGACGGGAGAAATCTTCTTGAACATAGAAAAATAGAAATTGAAACAGGAGTTTCAAAAAATGCAGAAGGAAGCGCAAGAGTTAAGCTGGGAAATACAGAAGTTGTTGCTGGAGTGAAATTAGGTGTCGGCGAGCCGTACACAGACAGCGAAGATAGAGGAACACTTATAACAACAATGGAATTACTGCCATTAAGTTCTGAAGAGTTTGATTATGGGCCTCCAAGAATAAATGCAATTGAAATAGCGAGAATTGTTGATAGAGGAGTAAGAGAAAGCGGAATGATAGATTTTGAAAAATTATGCATTAAAAAAGGAGAAAAAGTCTGGACTGTTTTTGTTGATATTTATTCTATAAACGACGATGGAAATTTGCTGGATGCAAGCTGTTTTGCGGCAATTGCTGCTTTATTAGACGCAAAAATGCCAAAGTATGACGAAAAAGAAGAGAGAGTTGCTTATGGCGAATGGACTTCCAAAAAAGTTCCCTTAACAGAAAATATTCCTTTAACGCTAACTTTCCACAAAATAGGCAGAAGTATTATTTTAGACCCTTCACGAGAAGAAGAAGCTTCAAGCGAAGCTAGATTAACAATCTCTATGTCTTCTAATAAAAAAGATATAATGATTAATGCAATGCAAAAAGGAAATGAAGCAGCCTTAAGCGAAGAAGAAATTTTAAACATTATAGATTCTGCTGAAAAAGAGTACAAGAATGTAGAAAAAGAAATTATGGGAAAGATAGAAAAAAATTTAAAAGGAAAAAAGGAGTGAAGATAAAATGGTATTAGAAAAAATGCAGGAGAAATTCACAAAATACGAAATAGCCAGGATACTCGGGGCTAGATCGTTACAATTGGCAATGGACGCGCCGGTTCTATTGAAAATAGACAAAGAAAAATTAGAAGAGATTAACTATGATGTTTTAAAAATCGCAGAAATGGAATTTGAAGAAGAGGTTTTGCCAATAACAGTAAAACGCCCTTTTCCTAAAAAGACAGAAGAAAGAGTCAGAAAAATAAGCAAAGAGGAAATTGAAGAAGTTGAAGAAAAAACTGGCCAAAAACCAGTAGCAAAAGAGCAAGAAGAAAAAAGAGAAGAGGCAGAAGACAGGAAAGTCGGAGAAAAAGAAAAGGAAGAGGAAGAGGAAATAGTAGAAGAAGGAGAGATTATGGAGCTTGCCCAACCAGTGGATGAATTAGAAGAGGCAGATGAAGGTGGAGAAGAAGAAGGAGTTTAGTTAGTTTTTTATATTAATGTTTCTAATAATAAAAATGGCTATAAAAGAAATCTCAAAACAACTTGGTTGAACAGGATTAAACACTGAAGATGAAGTTAAAACTTCGTTGCATCGCGCATGGGAAATCTCAATAGATGGACAAACTCTAATCTTAAAAAGATACGGAAGTTTTTGCAGGTGGAATAAGCTTACCCTAGAAAAAGGTTCAGAAGAAGTTTACAGAATCCAACTAAAAGAGCACTATGGATTTGGAGACAAAGAAGATCTTGGATTAAGAGTAGAATTTTTTAATGACAGATTTTTTAGAGCATATCAAGGAAATCAATTTAGTTTTGTAGAGTATATTCCTTTAATGGGATTAGTAAACAAATTTCCAAGTAGATTAGAATTAACTAATTATTTAGAAAGGATGGATAGAAAAAATAAAATTCCTGAATTAGATAGATTGAGTTCGAAAACAATAGAACAAACTTTAATTGACAGCTACAAAGAAAGAGCAGAGAAGATTATATCTAATTAATAAAAATATAAAAACCCCTTTTTCTTATATTTTGTATGAGAATTAAAAAAATAGAGGCGAGAAGCATTTTAGATTCTAGGAAAGAACAAACAATAGAAATTTCTGTTGAAACAAGCAAACGCAAGTTCATTTCAAGCGCGCCCTCTGGAAAAAGCACTGGAAAATTTGAAGCTAATCCTTATGCAAGAAGTTTAAAACAAGATATTAACTTTCTCAATAATATTAAATCAAAAACCCTAGAAAAATTAAAAATAGAGGAATTTAAAGATTTAAGGGAAATAGAAGGGATTGTGGGTAAGAGCATTGGAGCGAATAGTTTATTTTCGCTTGAATCAAGCATTTTAAAAGCTCTTTCAGCTGAACAAGAACAAGAGCTCTGGCAGTTTTTATCAAGAGGAAAGCCAAAAAAATTTCCGTATCCAGTTGGAAACTGCATTGGCGGGGGGTTGCATACAAAAGAGCTTAAAGGCAAGAAACCAGATTTCCAAGAGTTTTTAATTATTCCAAGAACAAAACTTTTTTGTGATAATGCTTTTTTAATGAAAAAAGCACACGAAGAAATAGGAAAAATTCTTGAACTGAGAAACTCCAAGGGAAAATTAAACGATGAAAATGCATGGCAGACTTCCCTCGATAATGAAGAGTGTTTAAAGCTGCTTGGAGAAGTTGCCGACTCTCTTTCTAATGAAGCTGGCTGCAGAGTTGAAATTGGCGCAGATGTTGCAGCTTCAAGTTTGTTTAAAGATGGGTTTTATATTTACAAAAATAAGCCGCGAGTATTAAACAAAAAAATGCAAATCGACTATCTGACAGAATTAGCAGAAAAGTATGACTTACACTATATAGAGGACCCTCTTGAAGAACAAGATTTTGTGGATTTTGCAGTTTTAAGAAAAAAAGTTATTCCTATTCTAGTCGGAGATGACTTGACAGTCACAAATCTTCTAAGACTAAAAAAGGCTGTTCAAAATAAATCAATAAATGCTTTAGTTGTCAAGCCAAACCAAAACGGCTCGCTCCTAAAAGTCAAGGAAATTATAGATTTTTGCAAAAATCAAGAAATTGCAACTGTTTTTTCCCATAGAAGCGGGGAAACTCTTGACACAACAATTGCTGATTTAGCTGTTGCTTGGAAAGCTGATTTTATTAAGACAGGCGTGCTGGGAAAAGAAAGAGAAGCGAAGCTGAACAGGATAATTGAGATTGAGAGAAGTTTGTAAGATGGAAACAGATATTTCTAAAAAAATTCTAGAAGAATTAAAACTTAAAAATGTTGATAAGGAAAATAAAAAACTGATAATTTGCTTTGCAGGAATTCCTTGCTCTGGAAAAACTTGTTTAGCTAAAAAGATAGAAAAAAGGTATAGGGGGGTTAGGATAAGCAACGATGCAGTGAGAAAAATTCTGGCTAAATCTGTTAAAGTAGAGGAAAAGAGAGAGAAAATTCTGCAAAAATGGCTTTTAAATTTTCTAGAAAAATACCCTTTTAAGAATAAATTAGTTATTTTAGATTCGGGAATAGAAAGAAAATACTCAGAAATCGTTAAGATTGTCAAACATAAAAAATGGAAAATGTTTATTATTCGGGTTGTTGAAAAAAAGGAAACAATACTCAAAAGAATAAAAAAGAAAGACAGAAACAGATTTGAGAACAGATATGAAGATATTGTAAGATGGTTTCGCGAGTTCAAAGAGTTTAATAAAAGAGTTAAGCCAGACTTCATTTTTAAGAAAAATTCTGATTTAAAAAAGCTATTTGTGAAATTAGATAAAATTAATTAACAAAAAGCTTTAAAAACCATCTAACCCTACTTTTTTTACTTATTCACGTACCGGCTGCAACAAATCCGGAGCAACCCGTGAGCTATTTATGTCAGAAATGCTATGAATGTTTGCATTTCTGAGCATCCAAAAATTCCAAAATACCACACCTTTAAAGGTGTGGTAAACGAAGGGGAATTTTTTGATACAAAAATTTAAAGGAACAAAAATATAAAAATTAAAATGCCAAGGAAGAAAAAAACTGAAACAATAACAGAAAAAGCAGAAAAGAGCTCTTTAAAAAAGACTTCGGAGAAAGAAAGCGAAGAAGTTAAAGAAGAAACTGAGAAAGTCGAAGCAGTTGAAACAAAATCAGAAGAGAAAAAAGAAACTGAAAAGACAGAAACAAAAGCAGAAGAGTTTCCAGAACTAGAGCTGGGTATAGATATTTTTGCTCCGCAAAATAAATCAGAAGATAAAAAAGAAAAACCCGAAGAGACTAAAGAGGCTTCAAAAACTTTAAAGCCAAAAGAGCTGACTGATTCTCAAAAATTAGAAAGGCTGAAACTAATTTCTGACAAGGCAAAAAAATTAGCTGAGAGAATAGCAGAAAAAGAGAAGATTAATGTTGAAGAAGTTAGAGAAGAGTTAAAAGAAGCAGGTAAAAAGAAAAGAAGCGAAACAAGCCTCTTTCCCTTAGATGATTATGTTAAATACTCTGTTCATTTAGGAACCAAGGCTATAACGCCAACTATGAGGCAGTTTGTTTATAAAAGAAGAGCAGACGGGCTTGCGGTTTTAAATACAAATTCTATAGATGAAAAACTAAAAGAAGGTGTTGAATTTTTGAAAGGTTTTGCTCCAGAGGATATTTTTTTAGCATGCAAAAGAGAGGCTGGATGGCCAGCTGCTAAAAAATTTTCTGAAGTTACTGGGATTAAGGTTTTCACAAAAAAGTATCCCGCAGGAATTATAACCAATACTCGACTAACTGATTTTTTTGAAGTTGAACTGGTTATTATCTGCGACCCGTGGTTAGATAAGAATGCTTTAAATGATGCTATTAGAATTAAAAAGCCAGTTATGGGATTATGCGACACAAACAATCTAACAAAAGGGCTGGTAAAAGTTATTCCGTGCAATAATAAATCAGCCAAATCTTTAGGATTGATGTTATATTTAATCGCCAGAGAGTATTTAAAATTAAGAGGGAAGGAAAAAGAATCTAAGGAACTTAATATTGAAGATTTTACAGGCAAAATCGAGGAAGAAAGAACTACAGGAGAAGCAGGAGCAAAAGAGGGAGTTTAAACCCATTTTGCACAACATAAACAACCTAAACTACCTCTAACCAGCTATTGATAGATAACTTCTTTATTATTAAGAATTATTAGCTATATTTTTTTATTAAGCTAGATTAAGTGAGCGAGAAGCGAGCTTGGGGGCTTGAGTAAATTTTAAGTCTTAACTTTCATTTCGTTGCTGTCAGGCAGTTCTTTTAGTTTTAATGTAAGAAGATACTTTATTTCATAATTTTCCAAGCCAAGCTTTCTAAGAATTGAAACTTCTTTTTGAATCTCTTTTGGAACTGATAAATTTTTTTGCATCATTTTTTCCTCTTTTGTTCTTTACCTCTTGATTTATTTAAAACCTAGGAAGAGGCAGATTAAAAAATTAGATTTTTCTGCCTTCTTCTAGGGAAAAAGAGGTGAGCGCGACTCCTTCATTTTGTGAAGGAGGTTAATGAAATTTAATCTAAAATGTATAACAAAAGTGCTTTTAAATGGCTTATGAAAAAGTAATACAGAATGGAAGTATGTAGGTGAGATAGGGTTTTGATAATCCTCTGCCTCAACGATTCCACTGATGATTAAAACTAATCAGCTAATAAAAAACCAGTAGATAGGTAATATTTTAAATTCATTATCAATCAATTTATTTTATCATATGTGCGAGCGTGAGCGAGAGAAACATTGAATTTGTAATTCTATAACAAAAGAAGTTTAACTTCAACCCCACTTGAAGTTATCGAAGAATTTATAAACTATATTCTCCAGTATATATTATGAAAAAGATGATTTTATTGTTGAGTATGATTTTTTTAGCTTTGGTAGTTGGGGGTTTGGTGAGTGCTGTCGGTGTTACATGTACTGACTCTGATGGCGGGTATGCACCTTCAGTCAATGGTATAACTACTGGTCCCGCAGTTAATGGCCAAATTATAACTGAAGAGGATAAATGTATGATTAAGCTTGAAAATGGAGATTATCATGACGTTACATCATGTTCTGGTACAAATTGTTTAGTGACTGAAAGTTATTGTGATAATAGTACATACGGGAGATTTGTCATTTCAACATCCGCAATGGGTATACCTTGTACTAGGGGTTGCACTAATGGAGCATGTAGCGATCTATCTTGCAACTTAGATTCTGATTGCCTAAAAACAACTGGTGGGAAATATTGTAATGGAACACTACAATCATGTGAGCGCCAGACTATTTTTCCTTGTGTAAACGGAAAGTGCAGCAAGGGGACAAATTCTATTATTTGTACATCATGTCCCCAAGGAAATATTTGTTCAGATGGAGATTGTGTTGCTAACGAAACTCAATGCTATTCAGATTCTGATTGTCCTAAATTAAATGGAACCCAATTTTGTAAAAATGAAAAAGAATTATGCAACCCTACTTTTTCCTACTCGTGCGAAAACAATATGTGCATATCGATTGGAGGATCGGGCTCGGATTGCAAGGTTTGCCCAAATGGTTGCGAAGACGGGGCTTGCATAGCTCATGTGGAAGTTGAACCTGTTTGCCAAAACCTCTACTGGTTTGATAATGATAATCAAGAATGCGGGCAAAAAGAGTTCTGCCAGCTGTATATGTATTCTGGCTTGCGGACTTTTGAGACAAAAGAAGAATGTGATGAAGCGGTGAATGAACCAGTAAATAAAATTAAAGGTCAAAAAAATATGAGTTTTCTACCGTGGCAGAAAATAAATGACAGTGAATGTTTAGAAGGGTGCAAATGTGTTGGAGCAGTTATGTCATGCACAAGAGAAGATGGAAAAACAATGACAATTGAAGCAGGAAGGTCTGGAAATATTATAACTATTACCGTCGATAGAAAAGAAGCAAATACCACCCTTGAAATAGAGTCAGAAACAGACAACAACAATAAAACAAAAATAAAAACTAACCTTTCCAACGGCAGAAAAGCTGAGATTAAAATTATGCCTGAAACAGCGTCGGCAACAGCAATTGCAAGGCTTGGAGAATTAGGATTTACAATAGAATTAAAAGAAGTTGGAAAAGGTAATAATGCTAAGCCGGTTTATGAGTTAACTGGAAACAAGCATGGAAAATTCCTAGGAATATTTAAGATAATGGCTTCTGAAAAAGTTCAGGTTGATGCTGAAACTGGCGAGATTGTTAAGATAAAAAAACAGTGGTGGAGTTTTTTAGCGAGCGGGATTTAAGATGAATTATTTTTATCAAACAATAACATACCTTCCAACTGATTAAATAAACCTCTTTAAAATATTTTAAATTTGTTATTAAGGCTGTGGTGAAAACCTCATAAGAATTTGCTTTAAACTATTATTAAACAAAATTCATTAATCTTACATTTTTTAATCGAGGAGCTTCTAAGATTGAGAGTTAATGAGCATCAGAATTATATATCAAAACAAAGGCATTTCAGCAAAGCTATTATTAATTATTTTTCATTCAATTTCCCCCCTTCTTGAATATATTTTTCCCTCGATAAATAAGAGGGAAATTGCCTCGCTCGCCAATCCTGTCCGTTTGGACTCGCTCGTCGAAAGCTTTATAAACATCCTAAACTGACAATTTTTATTAAAATGTTAACTAGAATGATTGCCTTAATGCAACTTTTAATTAAGATTAGGGTATGATGTACAGGTAATGTTCTAGTGATTTTTCTCGTTAATTCGATAATAATTTTGGTTAGAGCTTAAAGCTTAAGGAGGATAATTGTGTGTTTTTGTAAATCCAGTTTATCCTGCTGGCGGCTGCGGCTATCTGGCCTGCACTTAGACATGCAAGTCTCTCGAAAGAGGGCGGACTGCTCAGTAACACGTAGCTAACCTAACCTTAGGTCAGGGATACTCTCGGGAAACTGAGACTAATACCTGATAGAAGATTTTTCCTGCAATGGTTTATCTTTTAAATTCGAGCCTAAGGATGGGGCTGCGGCTGATTAGGTAGTTGTTGGTGTAAAAGACTAACAAGCCAATGATCAGTAAGGGCTCTTAGCGGAGAGGCCCTGAGAAGGAATCTGAGACACTATTCCTAGCCTTACGGGGTGCAGCAGTCGGGGAAATTTTGCAATGCGCGCAAGCGTGACAAAGCAAGCCAGAGTGTTTTTCTTATTAGAAAAACTTTTGCCAACTGTAAAAAGGCTGGCGAATAAGGACTGGGCAAGACCGGTGCCAGCCGCCGCGGTAATACCGGCGGTCCAAGTCGCAGCCATAATTATTGGGTCTAAAACATCCGTAGCTTGTTTTGCAAGTCTCCTGTGAAATCTGGCATCTTAAGTGTCAGGCGAGCAAGAGATACTACAAGACTAGAGACTGGAAGACGTAGCGAGTACGACTGAAGTAGTGGTAAAATACGTTAATCTCAGTTGGACTAACAATGGCGAAGGCACGCTACGAGGACAGATCTGACAGTGAGGGATGAAGGCCAGGGGCGCAAAATGGATTAGATACAGCTTTCTTTTAAAAAAAGAAACTTGGGAAAGAAAATTTCTCAAGGCTGCTAAATACCCATGTAGTCCTGGCAGTAAACACTGCACACTAAACATTAGTGCCTCCTCGAGAGGCATTGGTGCTGTAGGGAAGCCGAAGAGTGTGCTACCTGGGAAGTATAGTCGCAAGGCCGAAACTTAAAGGAATTGGCGGGGGAGTACTACAACGGGTGACGCGTGCGGTTCAATCAGATTCTACACCGTGAACCTCACCAGGACCGATAGCAGAATGAAGGTCAGTCTGAAGGGCTTACCTGACACGCTAAGCGGAGCTACATAGTCGACGTCAGCCTGTGTCGTGAGAGCATTTTCTTTTTAGATTAAAGAAAATCCTCGGCAAAAGAAAAACTAAAAATGCCGAAGAAAAAATATTTTTGCTCCGACAAAGATGACCTGTTAAATCAGGTAACAGGCGAGACCCGCGTGCATAGTTGCTATTTGCACACTATGCAGACTGCCTTGGTAACAAGGAGGAAGGTACGGGCTACGTTAGGTGGCATGACCTAAATGCCCTGGGCGACACGCGCGCGGCAATGTTATATTCAGTGAGATGCAACTCTGAAAAGAGAAGCTAATCCCATAAAGTATAACCTAGTTCAGATTGAGGTTTGCAACTCAACCTCATGACGATGGAATCCGTAGTAATCGTTCATTAGCAGTGAACGGTGAATAAGTCCCTGCTCCTTGCACACACCGAAATAAATGTGCCAAGCAGTTTATAGAACTAAGTGGTGAAAATCCACTCTCTCAAAAGAGAGTAGCCAAAAAGGCAGGTGTTATCTCGTAAGAGAAACACTGAAGGGCCTGAGGCAAAACCCAGCCTTGTATCTCGCAAGAGATAAATGGCATGATGATTCTTATTGCGGGTCGGTGGTAAGAAGAAATCAAAATAAAAGCCAACTTGGATGGGTGAAAAAGTTTTGTGAATGACCTTGGGAGATCTTATTTACTTTGAAATTAAAACAAAGAAATAAGAAGTCAGCTTACCCCATAGTAATTAATTAATATTAATGAAGGGGGTAAACCCAATGCTCGAAAAGAATTATGTGGTAGGATTAGTTGATGGCGAAGGAAGTTTTAATGTGAGAGTTAATCAACTCAACAGAAGAGCAAAAGTTGAACTAAAGTTTAGCTTAAAACTTCGACATCAAGACAAGGAAATTCTAGATGAACTTAAATATTTTTTTGGATGCGGTAATGTTTATATCCAAAGAGACAAAAGAAAAAATCATTCTCTTTGTTACAGATTTGAAGTCCAAAATAAAAAAGAGATTCTAGAAAAAATAATTCCTTTTTTTATAACAAATCCACCAAAGATTCTAAGTAGAAAAAGAGATTTTGAGTTATTTAAAGAAATTGCAGAATTATCTCAAAAAGATAATATCGATTTTGAAAAAATTCAATTTCTAAAAGAAAAAATGCATTGGGGCTCGCTTAATACGGGAAAACCGTCTGTTAAGTGGGGAACCAAGTAACTAATTTAAATTAGTGAAAAAGGAAATGCCCGTCAAACCAACCGAGTTATGTCTTGGTGAGGCTTGTTAAAGACGAGCCTTGGCATGACAAGGTAGGTTAAGTCGTCACAAGGTATCTGTAGGGGAACCTGCAGATGGATCACCTCCTATATAAAATAAAATTAAAATTATTATTTTCAGAAAATGAAGAGCATTGCCTGTTCTAGTTAATAAGAAGATTTAAAAATCATTACAGGCTAAAAATAATGAGGGCCTGTAGTCTAACGGCAGAACGCCTCGTTTGCACGTGTAAGGAAACTACGTTTCCTTGACAATCAACCTTCCTCAAATGAAGGATGATAAACACCAAGAACCGAGGGAGTCCGTGTTCAATTCACGGCAGGTCCATAAGTTTTCTTATGGAACTAATAAAAATTAATGAAGAAAATGAAAATAAAAACATTAGATAATATAGTGAAGGGACTTGCAGTTATTGCTGTAGTAATAGCATCAACAACAATAGGACTCGGATTAAAAGAGTCAACAAAAAAATATGTACCAGCATCCGCAGGAGCTGCTGCTGTTTCCAGTCTGGCATTTGCCGGAGCTGCTTTATATGATATTAAAAAAACATCAGTAGATACAAATTATAAAAATAATTAAATCACAAAATCATATTCACAATTTATGTGAAAAGAATGGTGAGTTATCGTCGATAACTTATCAGACTGAGATTAAGGAAAGCGTCCTTATATTCAATGAAGTAAGCAGGCAAGAATGACTTAGTCTTCCACAGCGAATTTATTTTCGTTGTATTTAATGCTGTTAAACGGATAGCTTGGTTTGAGTTGTGATGAAGGACGTGGCAAGCTGCGAAAAGCTCAGGGGAGGTGCAAGCAGCCCTTGATCCTGAGATTTCCGAATGTCAAAGATTCTCTTCGGAGAATTCTGAGAAGAAAATATACTCCGGGAATTGAAACATCTTAGTACCGGAAGGAAAAGAAAATAAAAATGATGTCCTTAGTAGCAGAGAGCAAAAAGGATATAGGGCAAACTGAATCTCTTCCGAAAGGGAGCAAGAGATGTGGTGAAGGTTAAACCTAAAGAATCCAAAAGAAGTTTTCTGGAAAGAAATACCTTAGAGGGTGATAGTCCCGTATTTTAAAATTCTATGGCATACTTCAAAAGAGTAGCGCCCCTCAGATTAGAGGCGCGAATAAGGCAGGATTAACTGCTAACCCTAAATATAAACTCAAGTCCGATAGCGAAATAGTACCGCGAGGGAAAGCTGAAAAGCACTCTTAGCAGAGAGTTAAAAGACTTGAAATTTAACAGCTACATTTTGTTACTGCTAGCATTCTACTTTTGTGGAATGAGGTTGTAACGTGCGTTTTGAAAAACGGACCAGGGAGTTTATTTAAGTGGCAAGGTTAATCTCTTTATGAGGAGCCGAAGCGAAAGCGAGTCTGAAAGGGCGTTAGTCACTTAGATAAGACCCGAAGCCAGGTGATCTACTCCTGGACAAGGTGAAGTTTTCCGAAAGGAAAATGGAGGCCTGAACTAGTGTTGTGTGCATGCATTTGGATGATCTGGGAGTAGGGGTGAAAAGCCACTCTAACTTGGCGATGGCTGGTTCCTGTTGAAATATGCCTAAGTATAGCTCTATTTTGCTTGTTCGAGGGGTAAAGTACGGATAGTTTGTGCAGAGGATTTTTCCTACGGCAATCTTTCCAACTCAGAACCTTCTGACTGCAGGATAGGAGTCAGGGGCGCTGCGTAAGGTAGTGCTCCGAGACCCGGACAAGGGAGACTATGGTTAAGGTCCCTAAATTCATGTTAAGTGTATCAAAGGGTGTCTTGAACCTGAGACAGTTGGGATGTAGGCTCAGAAGCAGCCACCATTTAAAGAAAGCGTAACAGCTCACCTATTGAGGTCCAAGGCCCCGAAAATGGACGGGGCTAAACATGATACCGATACCATGGGCATACTCATTTGAGTATTGCGGTAAACAGGCGTCTTTTTTGCGTAGAAGTTTTTTCGAGAGAAGAGATGGAGCAAAAAGGAATGAGAATCCTGGTGGAAGTAAGATCGAATCTCTCTGAGAACGAGAGATGTCGTAAGGGCAAGGTTTCCTCGGCAATATCAATTAACCGAGGGTTAGTCAGCACCTAAACTATATCTTAACTGAGTATAGTGATGGGCAGCAGGTTAATATTCCTGCACTTGATAAGTTTATTCTGTATAATTTTGTTTTAGGATAAGTAAAGTTCTGAAAGGAAATCTGTATAGAGAAAATTGGGGAGTGTAATGCAATAATCCAATTAAATCTGTATGGTGAAAATTACTGATTCCAGGAACCATTGAAAATATTATACTCAGAACTTATCTAGCTGTACCGAGATTCAACACTAATGCCCTAGCTGAGAAGGCTAAGACATGAAAGTTTAAACTGGTTAAGGGAACTCGGCATATTAGCCCTTTAGCTTAGGTAGAAGGGGTGTCTATCCTTGTTTTTTTAGAAATAAGAATGCATTGGTAGATCTCAGTAACAAAGATGGTTCGACTGTTTACCAAAAACATAGCCGATTGCTAATCTGAAAAGACTTGTATAATCGGTGAGACCTGCCCAGTGGTGGTGTCTAAAACTGCTTTTCAAGGCAGCTAAGGCCCATCAAACGGCGGGCCTAATTCCTGAGGCTCTTAAGGTAGCGCAATACCCTGTCGTCTGAATGGCGACTTGCATGAATGGTTTAACGAAATCGTCACTGTCCCTAACCAGAAACTTCCGAACTCACTCTCTGGTGAACAGGCCAGAAACGCCTAGTGGGAAGCTAAGACCTTGTGGACCTTTACTGCAACTTGTTGTTGTGATTTTACGCGAGATACATAGAATAGGTAGGAGCGTCGATTCTAGACTTAGGTCAAAGATGAGCAAAAGTGTAATACTACTTATCTTTTGTAACGTTACTAACTTATAAAAGGACAGCAGCAGGCGGGCAGTTTGGCTGGGGCGGCACCCTGTAGAAAAGATATCTATAGGACCCAAAGATAAACTCATCTGGGTTGGAAACCTAGAGGAGAGTGCAAGGGCAAAAGTTTATCTGACTGTTTTTTGAAAAGCAAGAAAATCAGGACTGAAAGGTTGGCCTAGTGAACCCACATGCTCTTTTGATAGGAGCTGTGTCTGATAGAAAAGGTACCCCAAGGATAACTGGCTGGTCGCGCCCGATAGTTCATAGAGCTCTTTCTTACAAAGAAAGACTTCAAAATCGAAAGATTTTGATAGTGCTCAGAAATTCAAAAAAAAACAAAAAAATTTCTGACACTTCGGAGAAAGAAATACCGAAGGCTCGAACATATTGACGGCGCGGTTTGGTACTCCGCTGTCGGCTCTTCCTATCCTGGCTGTGCACAAGCAGCCAAGGGTGTCGGAGTTCACGCATTAAAAGGGATCGTTAGCTGGGTTAAGATCGTCGTGAGACAGATTGTATGATATCTACTAGGTGAGTTGTTGTTTGAGTGGAAGGACCCCTGAGTACGAGAGGAACGGGGGTTCGGTGCCTCTGGTGTAGCAGTTGTTATGAGCAGGCTGCGCAGCTACGCACTGTGTGGATAAGCGCTGAAAGCATCTAAGCACGAAGCCATTCGCAATACGAGACAACAAAGGCCGCCGAAAAAGACGGCGTTGATAGAGTTGGGGTGTAAGCTTTAAGGTAACGAGAAGTTCAGCCCGCAACTACTAAAAGCTTCAAACAAGATTAAGTCATTCTTGCCTGCATTTCATTATTTCTTAAAAAAATTGAAGTGCGACGCGCGTTTTATAAATTTGTTCTGTCCTTAATCTTTCTTCAAGCCATAAGAAGTAGCTATCCAGTCTTCATAAGTGAATCTAGGATCAATTCTTCTTGCAGACCCTTTTATATGCCCTGTATAAATCCTATGAGCATGGTATAATTCATGTCTTAAAGCTTCTCTTGTTTTATACTTTTCGTTGAGTCTAATTGTATAATCTTCTCCCGGGGGGTAATACACACATTCCCCAATGAGCCTTGGCTCGTTTACATCACTAACAATTTCTAAATTAATATTTAAATTTTCTAAACCAAGTTTCTTTTTTTCTTTTTCAAATGCAGATTCAAGTTCTGCTTGAGAAGAATAAGCTTGAGTTTTGTAAACTTTTCTGTTTCTTATGGCGGTGGCCAAATCAAAACCAACTTGCGTTAAGAAAACTACGTAAAGAACAATAGCAGTATTTATGATGCATTTTCTTAGTTTAGAGTGGGGCGCAAATATCCTCATGTTTTAATAAAAATTTAATGTTTTTTAATGATTTCTATAATAAAGAATATACTCAAAATCAAAAATAAATTCAACATTTAAAAATAAAAAATAAAAAGAATTAATTAAGTTTAGTATCCTTCGTCAGTTTCTTCTTTCTCTTCATCACTTTCTTCTTTTTTTTCTGGCTCCTCTTCCTCTGTTTCGCTTTCTTCTGCTTCCTCTGTCTCTTCTTCTTCACTTTCCTCTTCTACTTCTTCTTTTTTGTATCTAGGCATTTTTACCTCCATTAAGAATAAAAGTAAGTGTTTAGGGTGTTTTTAAACTTTGCTGATTGTTAAAAAATTTGGTTCATACCAAAAATTTAAAAACCCTCTTTTCCCTTGATTTATGTAAGTAGGGTAGCTGATTTCGGAAATCGAGCTAGTGACTCAATTGATATACATGATCAAGATTTCTGAGGAAGGTCCAACCATCACTTAAACCTATCATCGTGAGATGATTGTCGTGAGGCAAAGCTCTGCTACAGAAACGACACAGCTCTTGTTGAGCAATGAACTTTGCAGGGAGCTAAGAAACAAGAGATTTGATGAAACGTCAAAAATCTTTTATGGATTTTTGAGGTGCTCAGAAATTTTCAATTTCTGACACGAGCATCTTGGGTGATGCAAGGCTTCGAGCCGCTTAGTCGAATGTCAGCATGTTTTGTCTGTCCTTCGGGAAAACAGAAAACAACAGAAGATGGCCTATTCCCTACTTACAACTTTTATTTTCACAAACATTTAAAAATTCTTTTCTTATTCAATTTACATGAGGCTCTAGCTCAGTGGGAGAGCACATGGCTGAAGCCCATGACGGCGGGGTTCGATTCCCCGGAGCCTCATTTCAAAAGTTTTATAAAGACATAAAAACTTAATATAATATAAAAAAGAGGTTAGAATGTGCTTGGAAAAATTTTGCGGAAAATGTTGTGAGATGCATAAGAATCCAGCGAACTGTTTGCTTCACTTGATAGCAGCTATCGTAGTAATTGTTGCATTGTGGTACAATAGCATTGAGTGGATATTAGTCGGAGTTTTAATTGCTATTATTGGGCATATAATACAAGCTGCTACAAAGAAAAAAGCAGCAAAGCCGAGAAAGAAAAAGAGATAAAAAAATCGCAAATCAGGGAGGGATAAGAAAATGGCAGATGGTGGCGGAGGAACTAATTAAAGAACTTCCGGTATATACTAATAAAAAAATAAAATGGGATGGAAAAATTGGCCAAGTTGGTTAAAAGGGGGTTTGATTGGAATAGTGGTAGCAATATTATTTTTAATAATTCCTTATATTACAAATTGTTCAACAAGTTTTGGGGGGGTTGGTGGAAGTTGTGATAATAATATTAAATTATTCTTTGCTGTGGTTAATTTTATATTAATTATTCCTGCACTATCTCTAACACAAAATATGGTTTTAATAACAATATTAACATTGATCCTCTTGTTTTTAATAGGGGCGTTCATTGGTTGGATTATCAGCAAAATTAAATCAAAATCTAAGAGAAAGAGAAGATGAACAAAAAAGCAGCTCTTGAGATGAGTATAGGAACTATTATTATTATTGTTATTGCTGTTACTATGTTAATTTTAGGGATTGTTTTTGTTAGAAGTGTTATGTGCGGGGCATTAGGTTTAACAGGAGATTTAAACAGCAAAGTCAAATCAGAAATTAATCAGCTTTTTGATGCGACAGGAGCAGAAGTTAATTGCTTGGGAAGCGAGGAATCTATAAAAATGATGCCAGGAGAAACTAATTTTGTATGGTGCGGGATAAGGGCGCCTGTACAAGCTGAATACTCTGTTGCTTTAACACAAGCAAGAAGCAGCACTTTAACAGAAAGCGAAATTGAAAGTTGGATTAGAGAAGATAGCTGGGGGCCGATGAGTGTTGCTCCAGGAGATAGCCAACCAAAAAAAGTTTTTAGATTAGACATTCCCGACAATGCCCCAGAAGATACAATAACTTTAGATGTTGCAATAAAGAAAAACGGGCAATTAATAATCTCGCAAAGTTTAGACTTTGAAATCTCAAGATTAGGATTCTTTAAAGGTGCAATGTGCTGATGTTCGGCGGGTGCTTTAAAATAAATCTTTAAAAGATTGCAAAAAAACACTAAAAAGGAACATCCCTACTCTCTTCAATTGCTTCCTCTATTTTTTTAAATAAGGTATTATAAAAGTCTACAGCACTTTTTCCTATATATTCTCTTACTTCAAAGTTATCTCTACGCAGTTTTGTTTTACCTGGATAAACTGAAATATCAAAAGAGCAGATGATTGGGTAAATTGGGAAAGAAATAGGGGTTCCCTTTTCAAAATTACAATTTTTTCTAGCAACATCTCTCGCAATTTCATCAAAATCTAAAGCTTCTATAATTGAACTAAGAGGTAATTTTTTAGCTTCTTCTTTTAGTTCATCAATATAGTTCGCTCTTTTCATATTGGAAAATTCCACAAAATCCTCAAAAATATGACTCATAAAGACGCTTCTCATTAATTATTTAAAAGGATTATTATAAATAAAAATACTCTTTCAAACATATTAATCCCGCTGATTCCCCGCGCAGGCATCTTTTTTTAATTTCGCTTTCTTTATTTTCTCAATCATGCCTTTAAACTGCTTGTTTTTTGATGTGCAAAAAAATTTCCTGCATGATTTAGGCCTTATTTGATGAATAGAGCACCTGCCTTTTTTCAGGTAAACGCAGCTCCCATCTTCTTTTTGCTCAAGTATATTGGCTGCGCATCTTTCTGCTTCTCCAAAATCATTAATTAATCCAAACATTTCAAACTGGGTTTTGTATTTTCCTGATTTGTATTCTTCTTCTGTCAAGTTTATCAAAAACAGCTTGCAACATGCTCCGCATTCAAAACATTTGTTTTCCATATTAACTATTGTGTCAAGTTTATCAAAGAATTAGGCTTTATATACAATCACTTGCTTTTCCATAATCCGTGCAAATTGCAATAAGCTCTTGCTTGCTTAACTTTAAAGTTAAATTCAGCTTCTGGCTTATCTCCTGCTTTTAAGAATTTCTTGCAGATATTTCCAGATTCAGAAGTTGCTTCAATCCATTCTATATAATGCTCTGGAATCATTGGATGCTCAACACTTCCTACTTTGACTTTCTTGCCTCCTATAACCGGAACGTGTTTTTCCAGAGAAGCATCAACTGTGTTTTCTGACAAAAGCCTCATTGGCTGTCCGCAGCAAACTAATTGCCCTGCTCCTGAATGCACAACTTCAACTATGTTCCCGCATATTTCACACTTGTAGATTTCAAATGTTTGAGTCATCAAAAAAATAAGATAAGATAGTATAAAAACATTATTGCAGTACAAAAATTCTTTTAGTAATAGCTCTTCTTAAATTAAAATTATTGGCCCATTTTGCATAAGCTTGCCAGCCTTGAAAACTCTCAAGAAGCTTCTCGTAACTTAATTTTCCAACAACAAACAAATTAATTTTATTTAATATATTTAGAATATTTCTTTTTCTCAACAATTTAAAATCAAGAAAACCTTCTCGTTTACCACATGTCAAGAATAGAAATTCTTGAGCACTATCAGAAATCAAAGATTTCTGAAGCCTTAAAAGGTGTGGTTTGTTTTAGGTTTTCTGGATGCTCAGAAATTAAAACTAACAAACAATAACCACATTCTAAAGAATGTGGTTTTAATTTCTGACATAATAAAAATTCCTGAAACCAACAAAATCAATTCCTCTTGATAAAGGTAAAATCCGAGATTTTTCTTGATGCAACTCAAGTTTTAATTCTTTTTTCAAAAATTCATTAATTTCTTGCTTCCATTTTTCAAGTTGTAATTTTGACTTATGAAGAATAATAAAATCATCAACATATCTAATATAATATTTTGCTTTAAGTTTATGCTTTGCAAAATAATCTAATTCATTTAGATAAACATTTGCAAAAAATTGGCTTGTTAAATTTCCAAGAGGCATGCCTTTTCGCTCTTCGCCCCCCCCCCAATTGCACTCGCTGAGTTATTTAAAATCTGTCTTATCAACAAGATAACTTCTTCATCGCCAATTTTCCTTTTAATTATATCCAATAAAATCTCATGCTCAACTTCATCAAAACTTCAAAAATACTTCTTATTTTTGATAGTGCTCAGAAACTTACGTTTCTGACATAGTGTTTTATATCTGCTTTAAAACAATAACCCTTTATTTGATTATTATTTATCAGATTCTTTGTTTTCCCATTCTCAGATATTTTTCTTGCAAATTTGTAAAATCTTTTTATTACAAATAAATTTCCTTTTCCAATTCTATTAGCACAAGACTCATAGATAAACATTTTATCAAAAATCAGTTCTATAACTCTTACAAGAGCGTGATGGACAATTCTATCGCGAAAAGCTG
>Ga0315276_10001316_pt1 | contig 22170 bp, 26 predicted proteins | sample YL17G05_0_MG_FD_204542 | JGI IMG/M metagenome (GOLD analysis project Ga0315276, IMG submission 204542) | Sediment microbial communities from Yellowstone Lake, YNP, Wyoming, USA - YL17G05_0 | ecosystem: Environmental > Aquatic > Freshwater > Lake > Sediment | place: USA: Wyoming | collected... | reverse complement strand
TTAGTTGCCATTCTTTAAGATTTTTATCCTCATCAAAAATCAAATCACAATGAGAAATAATATAATCTAAACCGAGCAATCCTTGCATTCTTTCTGCCAATGCTTTAAATCCCCCCGTTATTACTGTAGTCTTATATCCTCTTTTTTTTAATTCTTGTAGGGTTTCTTTTGCCCCATTCATTAATGGTCTTTTATCAATAAGCTCCATAAATTTATCTTCTGTTAATCCATGTCTTTTAAGAACACGACAGGCCTCATCTGTCCACTCCATATAAGTAGGAAATTCACCTTTAATAAATAATTCCTTTAGTCGTTCGTGCTCTTTGTAAATACCAATGTGATTGAATATGGCATTCCAGATACTTAATGCAACCTTCTTACTGTTTTCGTTATAGCCCACGACATCCACAAGCACTCCATCCATATCGAAAAATATTAATTTAATTTTGTTCATGTTTTTATCCTACCAAAAAACCGCCTCTTTAGCGATTTTTATTAGCTCCGCCTATGCGACTATGTTAGAACCTGTTGGGAATAAAAAACCACCCAAATAAACATTAGATTGTTGGCGATTTCGGTTTTTTCACGGCCTTCACTATAATTCTGATTACTGTCACTATAATTATAATCAATCCCGCTACTGCAATTAAAAACCATACATCTTGGTCGGTTCCGTAAAGAAAAGGTGCGATGGGCTTCTTTTCAAATCCAATTGTCGCACCAGATAGAAAACTGGTGATAACTCCAACTAAAAAAATCACAATGCCGATATAGAGATTCTTTTTCATTTTTTCTTTATTCTACCAAAAAACCGTCTGATTGGCGATTTTTGTCAGCTCCGCATCGTGGACAACGTTAGAACCAAGATTAGGGAAAATGATAGTGTTTTTATGCCGGATTTGGCTTTTCCAGTTGGACGATGTTAAAACCTGGTTAGCTTTCCAATAAAACAATAGTGTCCTCCTTTATCAACCCATATTTTAGGAATTTTAAAATTTTTAAAGTCTTTCTTTAATAAATCTTTGGTATAAATATGATGAAGAAGCCCTGCTTCTCTCCCCTCTAAGGGTAAATAAGTTCTGGGTTCAATCAATTTATTTTTTTTGCTGTATGTTTTCCCTTTACTCTTAGGAACTGTTACAAAAAGCAAACCATTTGGTTTTAGAACTCTTTCTATTTCTTTTATTGCTTTCTGAATATTCTTTAACCTTGAATGGTGAATTGTTTGGACACAAATTACGGCATCGAAAAATCTGTCCCTGTAGGGAAGTTTTTTATAGATGGAACCGATCTTTAAATTAGCGTTAAGTTTTTCTTCTTTTAGCCAATCTTTAGCGATTCTAATCCCGTGCTCTGAAACATCAAACCCGTAAACATTAAATCCGTGTTTTGCTAAATAAACAAGGTGTCGTCCTGAGCCACACCCTAAATCAAGGATATTTTTAACTTTAAGTTCCTTAAATAATTTTACAAGTCTAGGTATGTCTTTTTGTGGTTTAGTGAAAACCTTCCCTTTTGTTTGAAATATCTTATCCCACTGTTCCATGTTTCAATTCTATCAAAAAACCGCCTCTTTGGCGATTTTTATCAGCTCCGCCTATGCGACAATGTTAGAACCTGTTGGAAATAAAAACAGAATCATTTTGATTCTGGATTTTTACCTCTTGTCTGAGGTTTTTACGGGTAATCCTTGATCATGGGATACCGTTGGATGTACGTTACGAATGTTTGGAGCTGATCGGTTGTCTGCTCCGGCGGGTTGGGATGGAAAAGCGCTAAAAACTTGAGAGAAGCGATCTTTTCCTTATATTCCTCAAGAAGCATGAGTCTCATTGTGCTGTTGAGTCCGTTTATCCTTCCAGACTCAAGATCCTCCACGGTAATGTTTTGGATCAGATTGGACTCATGGTAGATGGCCTTGGCTTTAGCCGGGTCATCGATGTAGATCTTGAGGAATTTTTCCACATCTGCCTTGAATTTTTCGTTAGCTTCTTCAACGGAAAGCGGTTCTTCAGTCATTTTTTACCTCACGTAAATGTACGCAACCATCTAATGTAATTGGTTGTTATCTATAATTATACAATATTATATATTTTTGTCAAGTTAAAACCCGCCTGATTGGCGATTTTTATTAGTTCCCCCTATTGGACACGTTTAGAACTTTGGATTGGGTAAAGATAAAGGAAGAAATAGAAGAAACTAACTTGTTTTTACTATTACAAACAAAAAACCAGCTAATAAGCTGATTTCTTGTCCTAAGTAAATCTTCTTTTAAACACTTGCTTAGGCAAAATCTCCGTCAATCCTCATTCTTAAGTTCATAATGTGTTTGTGGATTTAAGAATGAGGTGAAGGAAGAAAGAGAGTGTAATCACTTTTTTCCTTCACATTATGTAAGCTGCTGCAGTCAGCTTTAATCCTCTGCAGACCACCAGTATTATTGCTGGAGGATTTCTAGAATACTCTTCTCTTCTCCGAATCCTCGGGAAGGCCAGCCCGGAAATGGGCTGTTGAGGTTTATAACCCCATGAACGGGGCACTCTACAAGTTCGTCGGAAACGAACTCGCTCTGTTCCTCCGGGGTAAGATTGTGCCCTGAAAAAACATATCTATTTCCCTCCCTTCTACAGATAGGGCAGCGAGCTACCCCATCTAGATCCCAGCTTGTGTAGGACATCTTTTCACACCATCTTAAATTGTTATGTTTTAATTATACCATAAGAAATATCATTTTGTCAAGTAGTGATACTCCAAGATAAAAACCGCCTCTTTGGCGATTTTTATTTGCTCCGCATCGTGAACAACGTTAGAACTAGGATTATGAAAAATGAGGGTATTTTTATTCTTATTGACTTTAAATAATTAAAGTTGTAATCTTATTTCAGTTCGTTTTAAAAAAGGTCTGGGAGGTGACATCATTAAACCATCGGAAAAAGCGAAAATAACCAAAAAACGCAAAGAATGGGAACGACTAGTAGGAAATCTGGAAAAAAGCTGGAATAAACAAATGATTACATGGACCGACAGCGACGCCAATGAAATGGCTGTATTCCTTAAAGAAAATTACGATTTTTTAGTAAAATATAAATTGCTTTCCCAAGAAAGATATGAAGCAATAATAGATGTCTTAAATCTTATGATTCAATTTGCTTGGGATACTGAAAATAGATTAAGTTGGAATAAAAAAAATCTTAAAAAACTAAGGGGAAAAATTAATAAAATCAAACTTAGAATTGATTTAAAATAAAGAGGACATCCTCTTTTTTTTATTAGCTCCGCATCGTGGACGACGTTAGAACCAGGATTATGGAGAATGAGGATATTTTTATACCCGATTTAGCTTTTTAGGCTGGATGATATTAGGGCCTATTTAGCAGTTTTTTTTACTTAACCAATCTACTATTTTTTTAGTTTTATAATAATCTTTCTTTATTAGTTTACGGGTTTCGTCAAAATAAAGCTTATTATAAATATCAACGCAATATATTTTAATTTTCTCTATCATATCTTTCAGAGGAAGATCCCTTTGAAAAATGGCGACACGGATTATTCCAAGGGGTTTTACACTTTCCATTTTATCTGCATCAAATAAAATTTTTGCTTCTAGAGAGGCGTTTGGTTTTCTAAGATGGGCGGCGTGATTTAAAATTGCTTCAATAACTTGGTCTGTTTTATTATAGTTTATTGATTTCAAAAACTTCTTTGCTCTTTCTGCGCTTAACTCCGCATGTTTTTCAATTCCTTTTGAATAATCGCAGTCGTGTAAATAGGCAGCTATTTCTATTATTTCTTTATCTCCGCCAAGGATTTTTTGCAGCCTCAAGGCATTATTCCTAACTGCAATAATATGATCCCAGCCATGAGTTATATCTTTCTTACTATAAAGAGTTTTTGCATGTTTTATTATTCTATTTTTCATATGCCTCATTCTACCAAAAAACCGCCTGATTGGCGATTTTTTATTGGCTCCGTCTACGTGACAACATTAGAACCTGTTTGATAGGTTTTTAATAATTATTTCTCAAATTTCCTTTGGCAATCAATAGCAATCTTAATACAATCTTCTGGGTCGTAATTTAGATCATCGCACCATCTGATTGTTGAGAAAATTATATTCCCCAGTTCTTTTTTTAATTCTTCATCGGTATGTGAATCTTTGTCTTTTTCTGCATTTCTTTCCCAACGGCAGATATCGCCATAAACTTTGCCCATCCTTACAATAATTTGAGAAAGAGATAGTTTTTCGTTACCCCAGATTTCTCGACCAGTTTTTAGTAATTCTTTTGTTTCCATAATATTTTTTATTATTTAAATTATCTGATCTTTCATTTTTATTCTACCAAAGAACCGCCTGATTGGCGATTTTTATTAGCTCCCCTTGTGGGAAGCAGTCAGAATCTGGTTTTGGGGAAACTCCCCCGTTCCGGATATCAATATTAAGATTATTTGATTGCTGGACGATGCTAGAACCTGTCTGGCGGATAATTATTGATTATCCAAATAGTTACTGATTACCAACTGTCGAAAATATTTCACTCGCTTCAATCATGCTCTCGCTGATTAAAACACCTTTAATCGTGTATCCTCCATAAATCCAAATTAAATTGGGGTCTTCTGTATTAACGGCGTCATTTTTATAATTAATCATTGCTTCTGCAAATTCGGAAAACGTGTCGTTCTTATTTTTGATGTAATTATAAATTTTTGTTTTATCGGTAACGATTATTTTGTAAGTCTTCTTTTTTCCTGACGTCTTCCCTCCATCTAATGTTTCCGAGGAAAATGTCTTATCCTCAATATTGAAACTGTTTTTTAAAAAGTACGTTGTGTTTATGGTTATTTCTTGAAGATTTTCATTTTCATGTGTCGGACATGCTGCGAACTCACAATTAGAACCAGTCCTTCCGACAGAGGAGCCGTTAGGACAGATCTTAGCCTCTTCGGTGCAGACAACCTGCTTTTGGGAATTTTTAGACCAATAATAGTATCCTCCTAAAGCTAAGGCTCCAACTACTATTAAAATGATTACAATTGAAGCAATGCCTTTATTGTTCTTCATATTTTTTATTAATTATTAATCTTCTTCTACTATAACAAAAAACCGCCCATACAAGAAGGCGGTTCTTCACATAACTATTGACGCTCCATTCCTGACGGGGACGGGTCGGTTTCACAGGATTCATCTGCTCCGAGGGTCGGACGCTATCAGAACCTGTTTTATGAGGATGGAGGAGGATCTTGAGGTGCCGGTTTTGGCTGGGCGATGTTAGAACCTATTTAGAACAAAATATTTCAAAAAAAATTGGAGGTTGTGTAAACCTCCTTTAGGACGTTTCGGAAATACCAGATCCCTTTTTACTGGTAAGCATTTTTTTAAAAATCTTACCAGTTGGCGCTTCCTCGCATTTCGGACAATATGAGGCTTGTCCTTGGCGTGCATCCTCATCGCCCGCAAACGTGCCTTCGACACAACGAACAGTCATGGAAATTTTCTTTAATAAAATTTCTGTGCCGCAATTCCAGCAGGCGTAATTACTATCGGGAAGAATATAATACTTCCAGTCAGTTTTCGGATCTGGAATCGCACCGTAATTAACTGCGCCTTGCTGGATGATATCGATGTTAATCAGGCCACTCCTGACTGCGGCTTGCATTATCTTCCGTATGTCTTCCCTGATTCCATACCAGCTATCTCCTTTAACTGGCTTTTCTTTGCCCTTTGAAGCTATCGCCTCTTTTTGGGCTCGGTCACCAAGGAAGGACAATATTCCGATCTGCAATTGGGAAAGTGTCGGCAATGCATCATCAATCTTGATTGCGGAAGGAAATCCTTTTTCCTTCAACCCCTTAACTATGTTCCGGACTTCTTCATTAGCCAATTCTAAGTTTAAACTCATTTCACCACTCCTTTTTGTTAAAGATTCTACCTCCTTAACTGAAAAAAGTTTATCAAAAACTACCAAAAAGTCAAACCCGAGAAATTAATCTCGGGATTACTAGCTCCCCCTATGCGACGATGTTAGAACCTATTTAGTAAAGACAAAACTATTAATAAAGTTTCGGTAGTCTTCGGAAGAATAGTTGAGAAAATATGCGCGAATTTCAAAAATTAAACCGTCTTTTTTTATTGCAATAATTGGACCACCACCCATTTCTCCAATTTCGGTTTTTAATCCTTTTACTCCACCAATTACGACCTCTTTGGGTTCTTCAATTGGATATTTACTTTCTAAATATTCATTGATCCAATCTCTTAATTCAAGATTTTCCTTATTATCCCAAATATTAATCCGAACAGCTGATCCACTTTCTCCACAACTACAAACAATGGAGCTTATCGTCCCCCCTCTATTTTGCATCTCAATAGAGTTTAAGCTAAGACTATAAATAAAATATCTGGGATTAATTTTAAAAGAATAACCATACTTATCGTCTTTATAGCTTTCCCAAGTAGAAATATCAGAAATTAAATGCGTCTCTTTTATCTCTACAATCTCTAATAAATCTGCATACTGATTTATATCGCCTAACTTATGGTAAAAAATAGTATAATTTCCTATAAGAAAACTTCCTTTCCCATAACTACCAACACCAATTAAATTATTAACTCTTTCTGTTTCATTAAAACAAAGCAAGCGTTCTGAATAATCATTTGTATTAGAAATTATTGCATAAGGAAGTTTTAAATAAGAGCTATCATCAAGTTCAATACAAGTTTTTTCCTTATAAACACGCTCAAATGAAAAGTAAATTTTTTCTCTAAAATAAACCCCACTAACCACAGTTTGTCCTGCAAATTTATAAGTATTTTCCTTATTATATAGTATTAGATCGCCAAGATGATCTCCAATATTATAATTCTCTATCTTATTTTGGCTTTTTGGTATTTCTTGTTTAGCTTCTTGTTGAACGGTTGTTTTATTCTTAATATCCTTTGACTGATTACTATCTTCTAAAGGAAGCTTTGAGATTAATCCATTTAAAAAATTTCCGATTTTATTATTATTCAATACACAATTATCATATTCCTCTGTCTGGTTGCCCGTGGGCTCGCCTTTTACGAAAACTATATCTGGATATTTTCGATAACATTCTTGCATAATGTGGGGGAGATAGTAAATAGGATAAAAAAACAATAAAATTATTATTGAAATAAAAATAATAATGCTTTTTTTGTTTTTCTTAAATTTAATAATTAATAGTAGATAAAGTGGAATCTGAAATAAAATTATGTATTTATTAATTATTAAATCGGCAGAGATTGGACTAAAAAATAGAAATAAAAGAATAGAAAATAAAACTAATAAACAGATATCTTCTGCTTTCTCTTTGAAATTATATACTATTTTTTTATTTTTAATGAAATTTACTACTCCTCCGATAAAAATAATAAAAAGATATATCGAAAGTATTATAAAAGAGGGGTAAAACATCCATACCGTAACAATGTCCCCAAAACCCGTTATGTCACCAAAAAAATTAGAAGAAAAAAAATAAGCTATAGTAAAAGAATAAAGGGTTAAAAAAATAAACAAAATCGAGGATTTAATAAATTTAAAAATATTACATATAATTTTGTTCATATATTTACTAGTTTAAAATATATTCTAGTGTTGCTAACTATCTTTACTGCCATATATTATTATTTTTATCTTGAGTAATAAATGATATGTTAGTCTATTCTATCAAAAAATCACCTTTTTGTCTGTTTCCATCGGTCCCATTTAGAACCCTAGCTTACGGAATAAAAACTAACTAATTGATGGTTTTTTTAATTCTAACAATGAAATTATAATCTAATTATTTGAAATAACTGCCAATATCGCATTAGCCTGTTTCACGATAAAATCAGCACTAATTGTATCTATTGTATCTGTTGATTTATGATAATTAGAATTTCTAAAGTTTCCGGAATCTGTAATCATGATAGCTGGTATTCCCTCTGCCAAAAATGGAGTGTGATCGCTTCTTAATAAATCTGGAAATAAATTTTTAATAAAAGATAGTTTTGGGATATAAAACGTATATACTTCTAGGTTTAAACTTGAGCCGTAAGCTTCATAATTGTTACAAAAAAATTCAGCATTGTTAGCGCAGACGGACGCAGAAAAATTACCCCTGAATTTATTATCTTTTAGCCTGTTATATAATCCCCTGTATAAAATATCGTAAAAGTAGGGAAATTTTTGGGTGTTTGGATTATTGGAATAATATCCGATCGTTTCAAAAATAATTGCAAGGCGGGGATTATGCTTGGTGTTTTTAACGTAATAATTACTTCCAGAAAGACCCTGTTCCTCTCCATCAAAAGCTACAAATCTTACCTTTGAATTCTGATTATATTTAGCAATAGCAAGTAATGCTGATATCCCCGAGGCATTATCGTCTATCCCTACGGTATCTGGCACAGTATCATAATGCGCTCCGATTAAAATATCTTCATTTGTGATGACGCTTTTACTAGCAATAATATTGATATATCCATTGTCAGTTTTTTGCTCTGTTACGTTATAGCCGTATTTTTTAAATTCTGATTTTATAAAATTACGAACGGATTCCTTAGATTCTTCTGTAAACCTCTCTTTATTTAGATGGTTTAGATAATTACTTATTTCCACAGAATTTATTTTAAATGTAGCGACTAGTCCGATTTTTTGGTTATCTTTAAAAAATAGAAGGCATCCCGAATAAACAAAAAATAAAATAAGTAATAAAAATATTAATTTCTTACTTATTTTAATGGAATTATTCTTCATATTTTTTTATTCTACCAAAAAACCGCCTTCTTGGCGATTTTCATTAGCTCCCCTTCAAGAACGCACTTGCTCAGTTTGATTGGAGAACAATGCGGGTGGAATTAGACGCTTTTATCTCAACATATAATATATCGCTCTCCTAAAAATACCCTAAAATGAATTTGATTAAATACTGCGTATAATAAATTCCAGTTAAAATAAATATAGAGGCTACCACATAACGAATATATTTCTCTATCTTCTGCACGGATTGAAATGCCTTACTGACAGTCTTCACACTAAAGGCAATCAGAAAAGAAAAAATAACTACCGGCAGACCAGTTCCTAAAGCAAAAAAGGTAGGAAGTAATAAACCGCCGACAGAGCTTATTACTAATGGAATTACAACACCAAAGAATAAAACTCCGCTATATGGACAAAAGGCGAGAGCAAATAACATACCCAATAACAATGAACCAAAATAACCTTTGTTTGCCAGCCATAACTTCGCTTTCTCAATAATCTGATTATTGTTTTTTATATTTATCTTTACAACCCCAAACATTGTTAGCCCAATCAAAATTAAAACAATTCCTAAAACCTTATCACCCCAACCTTGAAAAATTCGGGAAATTTGAAAAAAAGAAAAACCAAAATAGATTAAGGTCGCCAATAATGTATAACTTATAACTCTACCCAATATATAAAAAAGACCCGATAAAATCGTATACTTGGGAGTTTTAGTGTCTTTAGAGATATAAGCAATCGCTGTTATGTTAGTAGCTAATGGACAGGGGCTTATAGAGGTCAATATCCCCAATAGAAAAGCTGACAAAACAGGTATGTTATAATTCGCAATGATAGTATTTATAAATTCCATATTTATATTTCCAATATGGTATTAAGTTTATTTGATAAATAATCCTTAAATTTAATTTCGTATCCTGACGCAAGTTGCCAGACCATAGCATCTTCCACTATGTTATCTTGCCCATTTTTAATGGAGTTAATATAAAGAGCTGAACCAGTAGCTTGGAATTTTTCGACAAGAGCTTTATTTTCTGGGAGGTCAACGTTAATTTCTCTAAACTCTATTTTCCCCGATTTAAGTTGCTCCGCAAACCTTTCTTCAACTGTGGCTTTCGCCAGTTTGCCTATCCTAATGCAAGTAGGACAGCGTTGTGTTGCGTGGAAAAGGAAAACTTGGACTTTTGTAGCTCCTGTCAGATTTAAGCCATTTGCAGCGTTATTTTTTGGCTTAACTACGAAAACAGTTAACAAGATTAAAACTATTATTCCAACACCGATGATTATTTTTTTATTCATATTACTTTATTAAAAAGTTAAATAAATAACCTGTAAATATAATTCCTGTTCCAACAATCCCTGCGAAAATAACGATAAGTTTTGTTTTCATAACTTTTCTTAAAATCAGAAACTCTGGCAGGGATAAACCAGTTATAGCCATCATAAAAGCGAGTGCAGTTCCCATTGATACGCCTTTTTCGGTTAAAACTCCAATAAGCGGTATCACTCCTGCCGCATTTGAGTAAAGAGGTATCCCAATAAGAACAGCCAAAGGAACGGCATACCAGTTATTTCCGCTTGCATATTTTGCAATTAAATCAGCGGGGACATACCCGTGTATCCAAGCCCCTATACCGATACCAATAACAACGAAGAGCCAAACTTTCTTAATTATGTCAAAAGTATAATTTCTGGCATAAACAAACCTTTGTTTCCAAGAAAGTGAAGGCAAATTTAACTCGTTAATTTTTTTACCATTGGAAAAATCTTCAACAAGGTTCTCAACTTTGAGATAACCTATAATAATACCCGACAAAATGGCTATTATTAAACCGCTAATAACATAAATTATAGCAATTTTCAACCCGAACAAACCGAATAGCAAAACCAAAGCTACTTCATTTATCATTGGAGAGGATACCAAAAAAGAAAAAGTCGTCCCAAGAGGAACGCCCGCCTCAACAAAGCCAAGAAACAGCGGTATCGCCGAGCAAGTGCAGAATGGAGTGATTATGCCGAGTAAAGAAGCTAAAACATTACCGACAAACTTATTTTTACGTGAAAGTATCTTTTTAATCTTTTCGGGAGGTAGAAAGGAACGAATAATTGAAACGATAAAAATAATTACAATCAATAAAAGTAAAATCTTTATGGTGTCAAAGATAAAAAAGCTAACAGCGTCCGCTAAAACTGTTTTGGGAGTAATGTTGAAAACGCTATATGTTAGCCAGTTCGCTAATAATTGGATTGGATAAAAAATACTCATAATTTTAACTAACAATTACCTCCACACGAACATCCGCCCTACTTTGGCGTATTCTCGCTGGCTTTATTCCCATTAAGAAGACCTTTTATTTCCTCAACCGATAGAACTGTGCCATAACTTAAAACCTTTTCATCAACGACCAAAGCAGGCACGCTCATTATTCCATAGCCCATAATTTCCTTAATATCAGTTATTTTAATAACCTCGTCTGTTTTGTTTAGTTGTTTCACCGCCTCTTTTACATTTTTCTCTAATGTTGCGCAGCTCGGGCAACCCATACCTAAAATTTTTATCATATTTTTATCGTTGAATTAAGAATGTGCATATACTTTCTAAGAACCTTTTTATTTATGTTGTAATGCATAAAGTTTCCATTCCTTTTTTGCTTAACCAAGTCTAATTTTCTTAATTGAGATAAGTGATGGGAAGCAAGTTTTTGAGATATTTTAAGCATTGGAAAAATCTTGCAAACGCATTGAGGTTTGTCTTTAAGGAAAACTAAAATTTTAAGCCGATTTGCATCGGCAATTATTTTTAGAAACTCACTTATTATATCTATTTTATTTTTCATAAACAAAAACTACACTAATTTATATTAGTATAGTTTATGGAAGAAATGATGTCAAATTCTAAAATACAAACCTGACTTAGCTCCCCTTCAAGAACGCTCTTGCCCAGTTTGATTGGAGGGCAATGCGAGTAGAGTTAGACGCTTTTATAGCAACTTACAATGTAGTTCTAATCTAACTAAGTATATTTACAGCTCTTAATATGTTTAACCTTTATTGCTACCACATTAAAGATATGTTTTGTAAAATACCCAAAAATTCTTCCTGCCTTCGTATAGTCTACCTCTAATAACTCAATATCTCTTTGCAATTCAGTAAAAAGAGGTGCATAGTTGCCCCCCTCTTTAATCTGCTTACAGGCTATCGCCGAAGTGGATTGATGTAAAAAATGCTTTCTTAAAGTAGTTGTCATTTTTTTCAACTCACTTGTAAGCTTTTTGGCGTCTGGTTTTTGTATCTGATATATTTCGCAACAATTTTGATTGTATGGCTCAAAGCTTAAAACTACTTTGTAGTTATCGTATTCTTTCAGCTCTGGAGAAATTGCAACTGTCGCTGGTATTTTTTCTCCCCCTATCGTTTCTTTAACCCCTTCACTTACTATTTTCTTTAAGTTTTCTTCCATAAAACTCTTTGATGGTCTCTAATTTAATGGTTTTATTTGACGACTGAGAGTCTGGCATACCGCCACGAGCCTCCTGCCACGGCAATTCAGAATGAGTAAGAAGCTCTAAGTAATCAGCGTCATACTTACCATAAACTTTCCAAACATTATCTAAAACATCTTCTTGCTTTTTAGAAAAATGGGGGGTCAATTTCTCTTTTTCGGTTTCTAAAACTATCTGCTCCGAGCCAAACTGCATAAATTTTTCATATAAACTTGGGATAGTTGGCCCGTGAACCCACGCTTCTATCTTTTCGTTAAACAATTTTTCTTTATTCAAAACGAGCGACCAAGCCTGAGCATAATAAACAAGCTTTTGCAGTTTCTTGTTAGTTATTGGCTTTTTCTCGTCTAACCCCCTCTTAATAAAATAAAGAGCCACATCTAAGGCTCTGGTTTTGGTTTTATTTTTAGTAATCATAATAATAGGCTAAACACTTAATAATATGATTAGCAAGACATCTTTTAATTTATACTACCAGAAATACAACAAACTTACAAAGAGGGTAATATAACCCATTTTTAACAATGATTTACTTTTCTATTATATTATTCTAAACTGATTTAATAAAATTACAAGCTGATTTTTCAAAGAAGTAATGAAATTATGTTAGATTTAAACGAATTATCTACGGAAAATTTAAAAAGGATTCAAAAAATCTTAAAGATTTTATTAGATGAGTTAGAGCTTCAAGAAATCAACCGCCTTTCGGGTAATAAAATTACGTTAAAAATGTTTGAGAGGGAAGGCTTTTATTATGATGAAGTTAAAGCAATTCTTAATAAAATAAATGGTATTGAGGTTGAGAACGATAAATTAAAAGAGCTTTTTGAAGACTGGGGGAAGCGTAGAAGCCAGTTTCCTTCTGCAATGGAAGACTTGGCAAACCCTCGTCCTTATGCCCTTTTTAGAGTCTCGGAAGAAGATTTAGATAAATACATCATACTAAGGATAAGGAAAATAGAGGAAATCAAAAAATTTAAGGAAAATGCAGATAAAAAAATTCAAGAAAGAACTGGAACTCGTGCTATAGAAGAAAAACAAGAAATAAAGACGGGCAGTTTTAGCGAAGAAGTTTTAAAAACAGAGCAATTATTGGACAAAATTGAATCCGATATTAAAAGAAAAATTGGGACTAAAGAAGCCTCAGAAACAGATAAGTTAATTGATAAACTGGAGGAAGACATTAACGAAAAAGTAAGAAAAAATGAAGAGACTAAAAAAAATAGAAAAAACAATTTAAAAGCAAACAAACAAATCAGAAAAATAACCATAATAGAAATGAAAAACGGAAAACGCCTCATTGCAGTCAATGACAACTATAACGAAGCCAAGCCAATTAAAAATACTGAATGGTGGGGAATTTTTATTAAAGAGATTAAAGAGAGAGGTATGATTAACAGAACCAATATAAAACAAATTCCAAAGGGTATGTTTGATTATTTCAACTATAATAATGGAAAGTGTCCTATTTATATGGGCGGTAAATATGACTTAACAGATATTTTTGTTGGGCGAGATATAGACACTGCGATAAACCCAGAAGTAAAAACAAAGATTATGACAGAAACGCAGTATTTAACTCGTAAAAACAGAAAAAAATAAAATAACTTACCAACGCTTACCAGCTACTTACCTGCAAATTATAATCTCAAAAAGCCGAATAAAATCGGCTTTTTTGTTTGCGTTGGTAAGATTGAGGTAAGCTTCTTCGGCGTGGGAAAATTAAGACGGAGCAAAAAATATGAAACCAGAAAGCCCCGCCGACGAAAACCAAATAAAAAAAGACAGAGCATATTGGGAAGCAAGACAAAACCTTTTCGGATTTTTCAGTCTGCTTTTAGAGGTTGATATGAGGGTTAATCCGCACCTTTACAAAAAACAAAAAATTAAAGAGGACAAAAAAGATGATAGATAGTATTTACTGGCAATTAAATAAGGAGCAATTTAAGGTTAAAGATATAAAGATTTTTGATGGGGTGGGCACGAAACAATTTACGGGTTATTCTGGTAAAACTCTTTTTTGTAAAAAATACGCAAAGGATTTGAAAAAACAGGGTATTTATTTTCCAATGCTTGAAATAGCAACAGAAAAAAGAGGTTATAATTTAGCTCCCGAAGTCTTAAATATACAAGTTTCACTTGGTAAAATTTTATATGAAAGCAATGCCTTTGAACCAGATAACAATGACGTTCCCCTGATTTATGAGAGAGTAGTAAAATTATTAGACACGGCCGGAATTGAAACATCTCCCAAAGAATTAAAACAAGCAGTAATAAGAAAAGCTGATTTTTCAAAAATTGTAATACTGCCTATTCATTTAGGACTGGCAAACCAAATTATTTTAAGGCTGTTAAATTTTAATTATAAGCCGTCCTCAGGATTTGATTTTGTTCAATATGAAGAAGGACGAGGTTGTTTTATAAGATTCGGCAATAAAACTCAACGATACTCAATTTATGACAAGATAGGCGAAATCTACGCCAAAGGATACACTAAAAGAGAAAAGACGATAATAAGGGCGGTAGAGCTGGGAGAAACCAGCAGAAGTGCCTTAAAATTTGAATTAGGCTATCTCAGGAAGGATAGCTTTGAAAAGGCAATGAGAACAAGAATAAAAGGCAAAGAAAATGATTATTATTTAGAGGATATTCTAAAAACAGAATTATCAAAAGAAATTTTATTGAAAGCCTTTGATAGCGTTTTTAACAGCTTATCCGTCGGGCTGATTAGCTTATCAGAAATGGAAGAAAACAAATTATGGGCTTATTTAGAAAAATCAGGGTTAAGCCATACTAAGCAAAGAGACCTTTTCTTCTGGGTGCGAATGGCTACTAAAAATGGAATAGCGGGAACTTGGGAGGAGATAGGCAGGAAATTTAAGGGCGGGAGCGTTATTAGAAAGAAGCAAGAAATATCTTTAATACTTCAAGAGTTGGGCACGATTAGCGGGAATACGCCTAATTTGATTGATTTTTTAAGGGCTGATCACGAGAAATTTGAAATACTTAAACCGCAAAGAAGATTGGGTTTGTAAACTATTGTTAAATGTTATATTATTAACTAATCCAACCAACTAAGTAATACTAACGAATAAATACTAAAAAAATAATAAATAATATGGAAGAAAAAATACAGCAAACCCTTCAAATTTTAGAAGAGTATGCCTCAGAGAAAAAACTCGTAAATTATAATGTTTTATACGGAAATACTAACGAATAAATACTAAAAAAATAATAAATAATATGGAAGAAAAAATACAGCAAACCCTTCAAATTTTAGAAGAGTATGCCTCAGAGAAAAAACTCGTAAATTATAATGTTTTATACGGACAAATTGGATTAAATAGAGAAAATCCAGCCGATAGAAATATAGGGTCTAAAATTTTAGGGGAAGTAAGTCGCATTACTCTGAAAAAAAATAAAACAATGCTTTCTTCTATCGTCACGCTAAAGGGAGAAGAAAGCCCCGCTTTTGGATTTTACGAGCTTGCAACAGAGTTAGAATTATTAAAAAAATCTGCTAATAAAGATGAAAAATTTGTCTTTTGGGCAAACCAATTTACAAAAGTATTTCAAATATATGGCAAACAATAAAGAGTTTTATTTCGTGGAAGAATTGGCGGAGAAGTTAAGGGTTTCTAATATGACTATTTACCGCTACATCAAGGCAGGCAAGCTGAAAGCCTACAAAATAGGTAAAGAGTTTAGGATTGATAAAAAAGAATTCCGGAGTTTTTTAGATAAAGTTAAAACAAAATAGATTATGACCCCACAAGAACTAAAAAACAAATGGAATAAAGAGAAAAATTCTTATACAACAAAAGAGGTTGGCGATGGGGTGCAAAAATTTGTTAAAGATATACTAAAATCAGAGGATATTTTTAATTTAAAAGATGGGTTGGTTTCAACACTATTGATAAACAGGAAGAATGAATTTACAGAAGAAAGCCCCACTAAAGCGGCTCGTAGAGCTGATATTATAATTTACATAAACCCAGAAATAAATATTCCTGTTGAAGTAGAAAAATATGGGAACATTAAGGCTGGATTAGAACAGCTTTTACAATATCAGCTTGATTTAGATAAAAAATACGGCATATTAACAGACGGCTATAATTGGCAATTCTATAATAACGCTTATTTACTTAAAGAATTTAATTTAAAACAAATTTTAGATGACCCCGAACTATTTAAAGAATTTTGGGAAGAATATATTAAGCCAGAATTTTATTATTTATCCTTTTTTGAAGAAAAGGGACAATTAAAAATTATTCCAGAAGATATTTCAGTAGATAAAAAAAGGCAAGACTTTTTTAGGGATATAACAACCTTAATAAGAGGTTTTAAAAATAAGCTACAGATAGAAGGATATTTAGAGACTACCGATAAAAAACAAAAAGAAAGAATTGCTATTGAGATTACTTATGCCTACATTATCCAATTTATACTTTATAAGACACTGGTAGATAATGATTTTGATGATTTTAAAAAAGAATTTGAGAAGATCCAAAATAACATTTACGAATGCTTAAAGGTAAAGCAATTGGGAAAAATCTTAGGTATTATTAACGGCATTTCTAATGAAATATCAAAAAATATCTATCGTCCATTTATTAAAGAACAAGAATTCATAACTAACAAACTTTTAGAGCTTTTTAATAAACCAAAAAATTACTTACACGAAGTTTCCCCGTGGTTAGATATATTTGTTTTCATTAAAAAATATAACTTCGCCAATGTCCGGAATGAGATATTTGGTTATATCTACGAAAACTATTTAAAAGAAATCTACAAAGAAGAACAGAAGGGACAATATTTTACAGACCCAGACATTGTTAATTTTATGCTTAAACAGATTGGTTATAACCCAAAAAGCATTGAAAAGAGGTTAGACAATAAACCTGAAGAAAATTATATTTCTATTATTGACCCCTCTTGCGGTAGTGGAACTTTTTTATACAGTGCTGTTAATCAAATTATCAACGCCGTGCCGAACGGCTCAGAAAATTCTTCAAAAAAGATAGAAGAACTAGTTAATGAAAATGTTTTTGGCTTAGATATAGCGGAATTTCCGTTATACTTAGCTGAAATGAGTATCTTGATGAGAATGTTGCCGTTAATTATTAACGAAAAATATAATAATCCGATTGATAAAAAAATAAAGGTTTTTAAAACAAATGATAGTATAGCCGAATTTAAAAATACGGCATTAGATAACACAAAGCACGATTTTGAGTTTCGGGGAAAACAATTTTCTTTAGGTTTTAAAACCGCACAGGATTTGGAATATAAAAGCTACATGAGAGAGGAAAGCGACTTAGAAGAAATGAAAAAAAGTTTAGAGGTAAAAATGCCAGGAATTCCCCGCCGTCGCTTTGATTATGTAATTGGCAATCCGCCATATGTCGGTTATAACGAATGCTCAAAACAAGGAGTTAAGATATTTGATTTAATGAAAAAGGGAGAAGTAAGTCTTAATAATATTTATGGGGTAAATTTGCATAGTATCCCCAATCACCAAAAGAAATATGCTCCCAAACCTAATCTTTACACCTTTTTCATCGCATTAGGAATTGCCTTACTTAAAGACAACGGTAAGCTGTGTTATATTATTCCTCAAACCATATTAGTGAATCCAAATTTTGATGTAATTCGTTATCATCTATCAAAATCCACCACTATTGAGAAAATTATAACTTTTAGTGGAAAAATGTTTATAGGAAGAGGATTAAAACAAGATAAACCAGTAGCTACTTCAAGCTTGATTTTTGTCCTTAATAGAAAGATACCGTCAGCACTCCATAATGTTGAAATAATCAATTATAAAAATCTTAATGATAGTGTGAAGGAAACCCTACAAAACATTCTAATTGGTAAGAAAATTAGTAAAAAGACAATCTTGCAAGAAAAATTACTTCAAAATGTTGTTAATTGGAATTTTATCAAACAAGATAAAAAGTTTTTGGATTTTTATGAAGAATATAAAGGTAATACAGATGATATTTCTATTTACTATGAGCATATCTTTGCAGAACAGAAATTTAAAAGTAGGTTTTATTTTGACATTGGATACAATATAGATGAAAAATTATTACAAAATAGAGTTATTACTGATAACTATCAATACCCTAAATTAGATGAGAAATTTTACTCAATCAAATCAGTTAGGGGATACTGGCCAAATGAACGGAATGAAAATTCTAAATTCCAAATTAAGCTATTAACTACAAATCAAGGCTATAATCTCTTGGATAGCAAATATAAGGTTATTTGGTCTTATAATAATACTACAAAATTCTTTTTTACAGATTTACCCATTATATGGGCAAGAAATAAAATTCTCGGAATAGGCTCAAATAATAAAAATGAAATTATGTATTTATTCGCCTTGTTAAATTCTAAAATAACAAAGTCATTGTTAAATAATCTTATTAAGATTGAACAAGAAGATACAAGAACTATTTTGGTTAGTTTACAAATTATAAAAGACCAGATTCGTGTTCCTAAAATTACCGAGAACAACCAATATATAAAAGATGAGGCAGTTAAACGAACGATTGAAATGTTGGAATTAGAAGAAAAAACGCTATCAGATTTTGTAGATTTTTCAAAAACAATGGTTCAAAAATTTGATAGTGTTTCGGTTGAAAGTGGTAATTTAATTTTAGAAAAAGCCAAAGAAAAAAATAAATTTCAAATACGAGGCGATAAAATTTTAGTCAAAAAAATAATTGACGAAAAATATAATAAGGGGCTGAAATTAGAAAAATCAGCGATTAGTTTATCTGAATTTAAAAACTTGCCAGTTATTGATTATGATAGACAGCAAAAATTGAAAGATTATATTGATGATTTGGTTTTTGCATTATATTTCAACATTAGATTGGAAGGTTTGGGATTAGATAAGGCTGATAAAATTAAGACAAAATGCTCTGAAAATCCTTATTATAAAATAATAAATAAACAACCTTAATGAAGGCAGTAATATTAGCCAGAGTTTCAACAAAGGAGCAAGAAGAGCAGGGGCACTCACTCCCCGCCCAGATTAGAAGGTTGCAGGAATACGCAAAAAGAAAAGACTTTGAAATAGCCGAGACCTTTTCGTTCTCTGAAAGTGCGGGAGACAAGATTAGAAAGAAATTTGAAGAGGTTATAACTTATATAAAAAATCACAAAGATGTTAAGGTTTTGCTTTGCGAGAATGTTGACCGAGCAACAAGAAACTTTAAGGACGCAGTTGATTTAGACGAAATGCGGAAAAACGAAGGATTGGAAATTCATTTCGTCCAAGACGGCTTTTTCATTAACAAGAACGCTACCGGCAATCAAATGTTTATGTGGGAGGCAAAGGTATTTATTGCCAAACAATACTTAAATAGGTTATCTGATGATGTTAAGAGAAGCAACGAGCAGAAGCTACAAAACGGGCAATGGATTTCAAAAGCTCCCACGGGCTATATAAACACAATAGACGAGAAAGGAAACAAAGATATGATACCAGACCCGCTCAGAAGCCACCTTGTTGTTAAGATGTTTCAGATGTATGCAACGGGAAGCTCCTCAACGCAGAAAACCAAAGAAGAAATGGACAAGCTGGGTTTAACAAGCAATATGCCAGCCCCCAAGCCCCTTTCTAAGAGCCAAATACACCATACCCTTAATAATCCCTTCTACTACGGCTTAATGCGTGTTAACGGGCAATTATACGAGCATAAATACGAGCCACTGATAGATAAACAGCTTTTTGACAGAGTGCAGGAAGTATTTAAGGGTTATAACAAAAAGCCGTATAGATATGGCTGTAAGCCTTTTGTATTCAGAGCTATGGTAAGGTGTGCCGAGTGCGGTTGCTTGATTACGGGAGAATTAAAAAAGGGACAATATGTTTATTATTCTTGCAATAACTACAAGAAAATCCACAAAGAAAGAGTTTATGTCAAAGAGGGAGATTTACTTGTGCCAGTCCGCAATGTTTTGAAAAAGATAAAATTAACAGACCAACAGAAAAACGAACTGATAGAGGATTTCAAAAAATCGGATAAAAGCAAAAATAAATTTGTAAGTGCCAAACTACCAGAGCTAACGGCAGAGTTTGATTTATACGAAACAAGAAAAAGCGAAACTTGGAATAAATATGTTGATAAAGAAATAGATAAGGAGATGTATGATAAAAAGTTTAAGGAATATGACGATAAACAAAACGCTATAAAAAACCAAATGAGTAAACTCCAAGTAGCTGATGTAGAATTTTACACTACAATAAATATGCTTATATCCCTTGCTCAAAGAGCTGAAGAAATCTTTGAAAGTTCTGAACCTCACGAAAAAAGGGCTTTTGCCAACTTCTTACTTCAGAACTGCCAATTAGACGGAAAAAATCTCAAATTTGAACTTAAAAGCCCCTTTGACGGGGCTCTCTCGGCTTACGAGTGTTCTAACTTGCTCCGGAGGTAGGACTCGAACCTACAACCATCTCCTTACACATAGCCCTAAAATTACTTTTAGGCGTGGACTATATCTTTGCCATGTCCTGCTTAAAACAGGATTTAGGCACCTCGGTATCTAGTCTCTACGGCGCCCCCGATTTATATCAGGGTTCCCACGGTATTACCCCGCTTGCGCGTCGGGTTTCACCGTTATCCCAAGGAGTTCATCCCAAAGTTTCCTTTGGAAGCTGCGAAATGCCGGCCTCAATTTCTCTATGACAATTAGCGCAAACTAAGATACACTTATCCAATTCCTTCTTTGTTCTTTCCCAGGAACGAGTATATCCTTTATCGCTTATGCCAAAAGATTTTTTACCATTGATATGATGAAGGTCTAATGCGCCGGGATATTTACTATATCCACAAATCTGACACTTCCCTCCTTTATATTCAATGGACATTAACTTAATTTTACGTCGCCGTTTAGCAACAGCTCTAATTAAGTATTGTCTTCGGTCAGCATATTTTCTTTTATATACCATTAATATAATTATACCGCTATTGGTAAATAAAAGAACTTACTCTCACAGGGAGCCGCTCTACCAATTGAGCTACTCCGGAATGCGATTAATTATTACAATTTTTTAAAGAAAAATCAATATCCTTTCAATTTCTTCAAGGAATCATGTTCGCGTATTCTTTCAATAGCTTTGGCTTCAATCTGACGTATTCTTTCCCTGGTTACGCCGAATTCCTTGCCCACCTCTTCAAGAGTATGGGTAACTCCGTCATCCAAGCCGAATCTCATTGCTAAAATTCTCTGTTCCCTGTCGGTTAAATCTCTCAAAATTTCTTTTAATCTTTCCCGCAATAACTTTCTGGCTGCTTCAAGGGACGGAGGAGCGGTTTTCTCGTCTTCAATAAACTCAGCCAAGACCGAATCCTCATCATCATCTCCTACGGGTGTTTCCAAAGAAACGGTTTCCTGGGATATCTTCATAATGTGATGAACCTTATCCACCTCAATGCCCATTTCAGCGGCAATTTCTTCTGGCAAGGGTTCCCTGCCTAAGTCCTGTAAAAGCCTGCGCCTGGCCTGGGTATATTTGGAAATTGTTTCCACCATATGAACCGGAATCCTGATGGTTCTGGCCTGATCAGCCAAAGCCCTGGTAATAGCCTGCCTTATCCACCAAGTGGCATAGGTAGAGAATTTATATCCTCTGCGCCAGTCGAACTTCTCCACTGCCCTGAAAAGTCCCAAATTACCTTCTTGGATTAAATCCAGAAGGGTTAAATTGGGAGAACGGCCGACATATCTCTTAGCAATGGAAACAACCAAGCGCAAATTAGCCTTGGCTAATTTCTTTTTGGCTTCCAAGTCGCCTTTCTCAATTTTTTTAGCCAATTCCTTTTCTTCATTGGCGGTAACAAAAGAGATTTTCCCGATTTCCTTCAAATACATCTGTATGGGGTCTA
>Ga0315276_10001315_pt1 | contig 22183 bp, 17 predicted proteins | sample YL17G05_0_MG_FD_204542 | JGI IMG/M metagenome (GOLD analysis project Ga0315276, IMG submission 204542) | Sediment microbial communities from Yellowstone Lake, YNP, Wyoming, USA - YL17G05_0 | ecosystem: Environmental > Aquatic > Freshwater > Lake > Sediment | place: USA: Wyoming | collected... | reverse complement strand
AGGAATTCCTTGTGGTTCTCGGTCATGTAGCCGGCGGGCAGGTTGACGTTCGAGGCCTGGATGGCCCCTTCCACCTGGCCGATGTTCAGGCCGCGCGACTCGAGCTTGCCCTTGTCGATGCTGACCAGCACCTCGTCCATCTCGGGCGAAAAGACCGCCGTCGAGGCCACGCCATCGATGCGCTCGAGGCGGGTGGCGACCTCGTTGTCGATGTAGTCGCGCAGCTTGCTCAGGCTCATGTTGCCGCCGGTGATGCCGTAGGCGATGATCGGCATCTGCGAGAAGTTGAACTTCACGACGAAGGGTTCGTCGGCCCCGTCGGGAAGGTATTGCGAATACAGGCCGATGGTGTCACGCACGTCCTGGGCGGCGAAGTCGAGGTTGACCCCCCACTCGAACTCGATCATGACCACCGACTGCCCTTCCAGAGAGACGGACTGCAGTTTCTTGATCCCTGACACGGTGGACACCCACTGCTCCACCGGCCGGGTGATGTTCTGCTCGATGTCCTCGGAGGAGACGCCACCGTAGGTGGTGATCACGGTGATATAGGGGTAATCCATGTCGGGCAGCATGTCCAGGCCAAGCTTGGTGAACGAGATCATGCCCAGGATGACGATGACCAGGACCACCATGGACATTGTCACCCGCTTCTTGAGGGAAAAATCGACGATCTTCATTTTTTGTCTCCAGACATGACGATGGCGGTCCCATCCTTCAGGTCGTAGCTGCCCTCAACCAGCACCTCGTCGCCGGGACCGACACCGGACAGGACTTGGAAGCGGGAATCATCCTTCAGTCCCACGGTCACGGCGCGCTTGCGCGCGATGCCGTTATCGTTGACCATCACTTCCTTGTCGCCGGCCAGAAGGGCAGAAAGCGGCAGCAGGTAAACTCCTTCCATGTGGATATATTCAATGGAAATATTGGCGTAGACGCCAGCCTTGATCTTCATTTCGGGATTGTCTATCTTGATCTCCACCTTGAAGGTCTTGGAAAGCGGGTCGGCTGCCAGGTTCTTGGAATAGACCTCGCCGCTGAAAACCTCGCCGGGGCGCGAGGATATCGTGACCAGACATTTCTGTCCGATACGTATCTGCTCGACCTCCTCGGCCGGGACATCGACCGTGACCTTGACCCGGGACAGGTCCATCAGGGTCAGGATGCTCTGTCCCATGCCCATCATGGGGTTGATCATGTCGCCCTCTTCCATGTTCTTGGCGGCGATGATGCCGGCAAAAGGCGCTTTCATGTAGGCGTTTTTCGCTGTATAGTCCACCAGGTCCAGGTTGGCCTTGGCGCTCTTCGCTTGAGTGTCGGCGGCGTCGAGGGCCAGCTGGGTGTTCTCGAACTGCATCTGTGAGATCGCTTTGTTCTCCAGCATTTTTTTCATGCGATCCGCGTTCAGCTTGGCGTTCTGAAAGGCGGTCTGGGCCACGGCCATGGCGGCGCGGGCCTGCTTCTGCATCAGTTCCAGCGAGGTCATGTCGAGCGTCGCCAGCAGCTCGCCCTGGGCGACGCGGTCGCCCTGCTTCTTCAGGATGCGTCCGACCCGGCCGGAGGCGTCGGGGGCGATGTTGGCCGTCTTCCAGGCGCTGACCGTCCCTTTGTAATTGAAAAACTTCGCCAGGGTTCCCTTCTGGGGCAGCTCGGTCTTGACCAGCAGCGGTTTCTGCTGCTCGGTCGCCTGCTCGCTTTTCTTGGAGCAGAAGGAAAGGGTAAGAACCAGGGCCAACAATGCGATCACGATCTTTTTCATGAGACTCCTCCGTTCAAATTGATTCCGGTCAGCTTTTCAAGCTCGGCAATGGCGATATTATAATTATACAGGGCCTGCAGGTAGTTCACCTTGGCCCGGGTCAATTCATTATAGGAAGAATTCAGCTCGAGGATGGTGATCATCCCCTCTTTGTAGCTGAGCTCCGCTATGCGTGCGCCTTCCTTGGCGCTCTCCATGTTCTTCAGCCCCATCTGGATGTTCTCGTACTCCTGGCGGATCGTGCGGTAGCCGCTCTCGACCTGCAGGCGCGTGGCGTCGCCCAGCTGCCGGACGTTCAGGTCCATGATCTTCTTCAGCACGTTCATCTCCCCGACCTGGGCGCTGCGCTTCAGTCCGGTAAAGATGGGCCAGCTCATCCCCAGAGAGACGGAGTAGTAGTCTTGCCAGTTGTTCTTGCGCAGCTTGAAGTAATCGGACTGGTAGCTGTAGGCGGCCACCAGGGAAAAATTCGGCACGTACTGCGCCCAGGCGATCTTCAGCAGGTTGTTGACCTTCTGTTTCTCCATCTGCAGCTGCAGCAGCTCCGAGCGGTTGCTCAGCGAGTTCTGCAGCAGGCTGGCCAGCTCCAGCTGCACCTGCCGGTAGCCAAGTTCACCCTGCAGGCGCACCTCCCGGGCCGGAGGCAGTCCCAGCATCAGCTTCAGGCCCAGGGTGGACGTTTCCAGCAGGTTCTCCACGCGCAGCACGTCGGGCTTGGTGGCGCTGAATGCCAGCTCGGCCCGCAGCAGGTCGTACTGCGAGGCCATGCCCAGGTCGAAGCTGTTCTTGACGTTGGTGAAGTTGTTCTCGGCCAGGCCGTACGCTTCCTTGTGGGCCTTGAGCAGCTCCTGCATGATCTGGATGTTGTAGAAGGCCTTGCGCACATTCAGGATGGTGTCGGCCCGCGAGTTTTTTTCCCTCTCCTTGGCCAGGCGCAGGTCCAGTTCGGCGTTCTTGTAGTTGAAAAAGATCTTGCCGCCGGTGAACACGGGCTGGACGATCTGGAAGGAGAATGAGTAGTCCAGCTGGAAGCGCAGGGATGCCTTGGTCGGCTCCCCCCCGGGAACGAAGGAGGGGATCTCGATGGTCATCAGCTTCTGGTCCAGGATCTTGGACCCGGACAGCGTCGCTTCGGGCAGGAAACCGAAGTTCTGCATCAGGCGGTAGCGATACTGCCGGATCTCCTGCTGGCTGACCTGGTAGGCGGGATTGTTCGCTATGGCCAGCTGGATCGCCTGGTCCACGGTCAGGTCCATGGGTGGTTCCTGGGCGAACCCCACCATATTCAGCAGCAGCAAAATGAATAATGCTCTTTTCATTGATGCCTCCTATGCCAAAATGCCGTTCTTCAATAGTCTCATGATCAGCTTCTTCATCTTTTCATGGTCGTTGACTTCGCCCTTGATCGAGTCCCAGAAAGCGCCCTCCAAAAGGGTGGTCAGCGCCATGCCGATCATCTCCACGGAGAATTCCCCGAGGATCTCGGGACGGACGATGTCCATCATGAACTCGCCCAGTTCCCTGGCGGTCTCCTGCCTTTTACGGATCTCCGCGTTTATATGTTCTTCGATATCCTCGCATTCATTGACGACCAGGTGGTGCTCCCTGATCATCATCCTCAGGAAGTCGCGCTTTTCCTGCATTAGTTCAATGGATAGGTCGATAAATTCCTCGATGATCAGGTACTTGTCCTTCTTCTGGCCCATGATGGCCTTGCCTTTTTCAGCGATATCATTCTGGAACCTGTTGACCAGCCCCAGGAACAGCGAGGTCTTGCTGGGGAAATAATTGTATAGCGTCGGTTTTGATATCTCGCATTTCTCGGCGATCTTTTCCATGGATGTATTCTTATAACCATGCTGCGTGAAAAGGGTTTCGCAGCAGTTGAGAATGAAATCGCGCATCATTTCTTCTTTGCTTTTAGTCAATGTTTACCTCAGGTTAAATTTATTTACTCCGGGAGTAATTAATTAACTCAACGTTAATAATTTTAACCTGGAGTTAATTTTTTGTCAACAACTTTTTTTATTTTTTTCAATTTTTTTATGGCGAAAGCAGCTGATCAGATGGTCGTTGACCATGCCTGTGGCTTGCATCAGGGAATAAATGATGGTCGAACCGACGAATTTAAAGCCGCGCCGGACCAGGTCCCGGCTCAAGGCATCGGACATCTCGGTCCTCGCGGGGAGTTGTTCCATGGTTTCCCAGCGGTTCAGGACGGGGCGGCCGCCTACGAATGGCCAGACATAGCTGTCGAAACTGCCGAATTCCTCCCTGATCCTGCTGAAGGCCTGGGCATTGCTCACCGAAGCCGCGATCTTCAGGCGGTTGCGGATCAGTCCCGGGTCGGCCAGCAGCCGGGAGGCCTCTTTCTCGCCATATCCGGCCACCCTGGCGAAATCGAATCCGTCATAGGCCCGGCGGTAGTTCTCCCGCTTTTTCAGGACCAGGAACCAGCTTAGTCCGGCCTGGACGCCTTCCAGCAGCAAAAATTCAAACCAGCGTCGGTCGTCGTGCACCGGCACACCCCATTCACGATCATGATATTCTATATATAGCGGGTCGGAAAGGGACCAGGGGCAGCGGGTCTTCATGGGTAGGCTCCTCCCGGCCATGGTAGAGAAAGAAGCCCCGCCATGTCAAGGGCCGGGATCGTATTGACAATTTTTTACGCCTGGTATAATAATGAAAAATGGCCGTGTGCGCAGACAAATTCTCCGAGATCAAAGCCATTTTAGCCGGGAAAAAGCTGCATATCTCGAAAAACGAGATCGCCAAGAACCTGGCCATGATCGACCGTTCGCAGGAGATCTTTCCCCAGGCGCGCCAGCAGGCGCTCCTCGTGCAATTGCTGCACACCTATGAGAATTCCAAGAAAAAGGTGGTCGTCCAGATGGAAGAGCTGGGCGAAAGGAAACTGCCCTTGACCGTGGTCATGGGCGTGCTGGCCGAGGACTGGACCGGCATGGCCAATTCCATCCTGGGCATCGTCCACCAGAAACACGGCAACGTGCTATTCATGAAGGGCTTCACCCTGACCTTCGAGGACCGCACACTGGGCATCGTCCTCCTGTCCTTCCTGATCCAGACCCCCGAGGGCTACGGCCGCTTCCTCAAGGACAAGAACAATCTCCTGGCCGCCCTGAAGGACGCCTCGCAGGGGACGCTGGGCAAGACCCTGCTGCTGGAGGACGAGACCATCAAGTTCGAAATATACAACCAGGTCATCAAGACCATAAAAAAAATGTACCGCGGGCCGGATATCGACGACATCATCGGCGAGAACGGCGAGACCCTGAAGTTCTTTTCGTCCCGTTCGCGGGAATACCTGCAGGAAAGGAAACTGTCCGACCTGGCCGGGCTGGTGATCGACAACTACCGCTTCCAGAAACAGGTGCGCGAGGGTCGGGCGGACAAGAAGATCAAGATCAAGAATTTCGAGACCCTCGATGAAAGGCTGACGGGTATCACCTTCGTCTGCTGGGAAGAGAACTTCTCGGTGGAAAGCTTCCTCAAGACCCTGGATTTCATCGTCCCGGGCCATATCATCAAGCATCACAAGAGCTTCGTCTCGGCCGAGAAGCTCCTTGTCTACCGCATCGAGATCGTCGACCGCCAGGGCCTGCCGCTGGACCCGGAAACCATCAAGTCGATCGAAAGCTCGCTGGAAAAGATGATCAGCACAGCGGCGGACGAACAATTCTCGCAGATCAAGTCGGTGGGCGGCTACGAGCACTACGCCCGGGCCATCATCCCCTTCCTGATGAGCGAGCTGAAGGCGACCGGCATCAGCCAGGCGTTCATGAGCGTCGAGAAGAAGACCGAGTTCATGATGCAGCTGAAGCTCATCGTGGTCACGCAGCAGAACAAGAAAAACAACCTCAACCAGCTGATCCGCCTGCTGGAAGGCAACCGCGGCATCGAGATCCTGTCGGTCATCCCTCCCCGCCTCTACCAGAAGCAGACCGAAGTCAACATCATGAACCTGAAGATCACCCTGTCCGAGTTCGTTTCCATCGCCGCCATCTTCCAGACGATCAAGAACAAGCTGAAGCACCTGTACGGCCAGGTCCGCGATTTTGACGAGGGGCTGCGCGACAGCGACATGCGCTCGCTGCTGGAGCTGATGGGCGAAGCACGCTCGCTCAACCCCCTGCTGATCAAGGAGATCTATTACAACCTCGACGAGATCTACCGCCTGGAGACGCCGCCCAAGGTCCTGGCCGAGATCGTGAAGCTGGTATGCTCGACCATCAAGGCGGCCAAGAAGGAAGAAATGGACCGCGTGGTCGTCAAGTACCAGAATATCCGCCATGCCATGAGGAATGAATTCATCAAGACCATCTTCGTCGTCTCCTACGCCCGGGAAAAGAAGATATTGAGCCGATTCATCGACAACCTGCGCGACATCGAGGTTTATTTCACCCGCATCGAGTGGGAACAGCGCTTCTACCTGATACTGATCTTCAAGAAGGGCAACCAGGCGCTGCCCGACGAAGAGATAGCCAAGATCAAAAATAAAGTGCTGAACCGCTTCCTCAAAAAGGCACTGGTCATCGACGCCGCCGCCCAGGCCGCCGATGAGGAGTGCTGAACCCGGCCGATATGTTCGACCTGCGATCGCCATACCGGATCACGAGCGCCCAGCAAGAAGCGGTGGACGAGATCGTCGGCAATTTCCGCCAGGGCCGGCGCAAGCAGGTCCTGTTGGGCGTGACCGGCTCGGGCAAGACCTTCACCATGGCCCGGATCATCGCGGCGCTGAACGTCCCCACCCTGGTGCTTTCGCCCAACAAGACACTCGCCGCCCAGCTTTTCCAGGAGTTCAAGGGCTTCTTTCCCCATGACCGCGTGGGCTATTTCATTAGTTACTATGATTATTATCAACCCGAGGCCTTCGTCCCCCAGCGCAACCTCTACATCGCCAAGGAGGTGTCGATCAATCCCGAGCTGGAACGGCTGCGCCTGGACGCCACCCGCAACCTGCTGGAGAGCAAGGAGACCATCGTGGTGGCCTCGGTCTCGGCCATCTACAGCATCGGCGCCCCCGAGGATTTTCTCGAGCAGAGGCTGACGCTGGGGCTGGGCGACCGCGTGGAGCGGGAAACGCTGCTCGAGCAGTTCGTGCAGCTGGGCTACCGCCGCACCCACGGCACGCTCGCCAGCGGCGAGTTCAGGGTGCGCGCCTCGCTGATCGAGATCTTCCCCACCAGCGAGGAGAACCCCCTGCGCTTCGTCCTGGATGGCGACCGGATCGAGCGCATCGAGTTCTTCGACGCCATCACCGCCTCGCCGCTGAGCGAGAAAAAGCAGGCCGGCATTTTCCCGATCAACTACTTTTTCTACCGCAAGGCGCGCATCCAGGAAGCGATCGCGCGCATCGGCGTCGAGCTGGAAGACCGCCTGGCCTACTTCACGGAACAGGGACAGGCCGACCTGGCCGAGCGCCTGCGCCAGCGCACCCGCTTCGACATGGAGATGCTCGACCAGTTCGGGCACTGCCCGGGGATCGAGAACTATTCCCTCTACCTGACCGGGCGCCGACCCGGGGAAACCCCCTACACCCTGCTCGATTTTTTCCCCACGGGCTACCTGACCATCATCGACGAATCGCACGTGACCGTGCCCCAGCTCAACGGCATGTACGCCGGCGACCGCTCGCGCAAGACCAAGCTGGTCGATTTCGGGTTCCGCCTGCCTTCCGCCCTGGACAACCGCCCTTTGAATTTCCCTGAGATCGCGCAGCGGCTGCAGAACGTCCTCTACGTGTCGGCCACCCCGGCGCGCTTCGAGATCAGCGACTCCGCCAACCGGGTGACCCGCCTGCTGGTCCGGCCCACCGGCCTGGTCGACCCCGAGGTGATCGTCAAGACGGTGGCCGACCCCGTGCGGGACATGCTGGACGAGATCCGCATGGTCGTCCCCGCCGGGCCCCCTGGTCGGGGATCTTCAAGACCCCCTCCGCGAGGGCCTTCAGGGCGCGTGCTGGTCACCACGCTGACCAAGAAAATGGCCGAGAAACTGGCCGATTTCCTCACCCTGCAGGGCATCCGCTGCGCCTACATGCACTCGGAGATCAAGGCCCTCGACCGGGTGAAGATCATCAAGAAACTGCGCCACGGCGAGTTCGACGTGCTGATCGGCATCAACCTGCTGCGCGAGGGGCTCGACCTGCCCGAAGTCTCGCGCGTGATCATCCTCGACGCGGACAAGGAGGGGTTCTTGCGCTCGGAAACCTCCCTGATCCAGACGTTCGGCCGCGCCGCGCGCAATCTCGAGGGCAAGGTCATCCTCTATGTCGACGGCATGGTCGACTCGGTGCGCAACGCCATCGCCGAGTCGGGGCGGCGGCGACAATATCAGGTCGAATACAACGAGCTGCACCACATCCGGCCGGCCTCGGTGCTGAACCCGATCAAGGACTTCCAGGACGACGACTACTGGCTGAAGAAAAGCGAGGAAGCGATCCCCATGGATTTCAAGAGCCGCGAAGCCCTGGAAAAGGAGATCGCCAAGCTGGGCGCTGAAATGAAAAAAAAGGCCGACGCGCTCGACTTCAAGAACGCGGCGTTCCTGCGCGACCGCATCAAAATGCTGAAGAATCTCCTGATCGAGATGTTTTGATCCGGTTTTTTCCCTCCATGGGGCATTTTCCAGCCCAGGGGCTTGCTTTTTTGTTTTTAAGTCTTTACAATATTTGGGCCTTTCGGGCAGGTGGCATATGATGATGAAAAATCCAGTCAAAACGTTCGCGGTCGCACTGTCGGTCCTGTCGGTCCTGGCCATCGGCTCGCTGCTGGTGCAGATGGCCCAGTCCAACCGCAATTACGAGCGCAGCCTGGCCCATATCCGCTTCCTGGCGGCGCACCTCGCCGACCTGCACGGGCAGCTGCTGCAGTCGGACGAAGAACGGGCGGCCAACGAGAAAAAATACGAGCGCATCGACCTTCTGGAGTACAAGAACGCCACCTTCCAGAAGAAATTCCCCGAGTTCTCGCACATCGTCGACGTCGCCTACCGCAAGGCAAGGCGCTACGGCTTCAGCCCCAACCTGGTCCTCTCGGTCATGCAGGTGGAGAGCGCCTTCAACCCCCTGGCCGTCTCCTCTGCCGGCGCCTATGGGCTGATGCAGGTGCGCTACGCGGTCTGGAAAGACGAGCTCGGCATCGACCGGAGCCGGATATTCGACGTCGAATACAACATCGACCTGGGACTGCGCATCCTGAAGCAATACCAGGACATCGCCGGCGGCAACATGCACCGGGCGCTGTTTTTGTACAACAACGGCTACAAGTACAACAACGATAGCTATTTCGCCAAGGTGAATTCTTCCATCTACAACCAGGACCTGGAACCCGACAAGGTGGCCGGCGTCTCCCAGTGACCCGGCCGGTCCAGCGCGTGTTCAGCGCTTCTCCCCCTGCTTTCTCCTGTCGCGCTTGAAGCTTTCCAGCAGTAGCTTGAAAAAATCAAGGTAGGCGGCCGTCTGAAAATCGGGATAGGTCCAGGGGAGGAAATTGAGCCGGCCGTCCTTCAGCACGTATTCCATGTGCGCATAGATGCCGTCACGGAGCGGCACGCGGTGGTAGTGGTTCTTGGCGGTGGCGATGATGACGTTGGCGTCGGATAGATAGCCGGGATCCAGGTTCACCACCCGTCGGCCGTTCTCCGCCAGCCGCGCCTCCAGCTCCATGGCGCCGATCTTGATCCCCGGCAGCCGTTCCGGGGGCAGCAGTCCCGCGAACGACACGAACTGCCGGAACAGGGGCTCCCCCATCTCCGGCCGGTAATAATCGGTCGCGGTGAAGGGGATGACCGCGGAGCGGCTTTCGACCGCGGCGATGGCTCCCGGCAGCATGTCGAGGGCCAGTTCGGCGGAACGCCTTTGGCTGAAGATCAGCCCGCAAAAGAATTTCACCGCCTTGAAATCGCCGCGCGTCGACATGGGCCGCGCCTGTTCCCGGTCCTGCGGACCGCCGTTCAGTCCAGCCAGTCCAGCACGTAGAGGCGGCCGTTGATGAAGGCCGCGGCCTTTCTTTTGTCCGGGGAGAGTTGCTGGACCGCGCCGGTGAGCGAGACCTGGCGCCGGGAAAAATTTCCCGACTCGTCCAGCTTCAGCAGCTCGCCATTGTAGGTCGAAAAATATACCGCGGCGGGATCCGAGCAGTCGACCACGGCGTTCAGGTCGCGCCGGGAATCGATCTCCTTGCGGTCATACGGCGACAATTGGATGATCTCGAGGTTGGTTTCGCTGAAATAAAAATACTTGTTCCGTTCGGCGAGGGCGTAGATGAAATTCATGTCCGGGCTGACGGCGGCGGCCAGCATGTTGCCGCCGATCTTCTTGTAGAGCATCGACCGGTAGTTGAAAAGGACCAGGTTCTTTTCCTTGTCCCGGGTCCGGACCAGTATCTCGTACTTCTCGGGGTAAAAGGCCACGATATCGAGGTCGGAATAATATTTTTCCCCCAGGAACATGGTCTCATCGAACGGGATCAGCTTGTTGCTGCGCTTGTCGTAGGCCCAGGCCTGGAACGCGTTTTTCAGGTCGGAAAAGCAGATGAGGAAATGGCTGCCGGAGTCGGCGAAATAAAGCTTCATGTCCTCGGAAGACGTAATGTCGATGGTCCTCCCTTTCTCCAGGAGCCTGGCCACGTCCGCATTATTCTGATACGCGGAGGCGACCAGCAGGTATCGCTGCAGGGCCGGCAGGGGCGCGCTGGCGAGCGCCTCCCGTCTCCTGATCTCGCTCCAGCTGTCGCTGGCGTAGGAGTAGCTGAACACCGGGAACGGATACGCCGGATAAACGGAGGTCTTCCTGCCGTAGGCCGATACGGCGGAGAACGGGGAAGTGAACGCCAGCTCGGGCAGGTTGCCGTCGGTGACGTAGGCGACATTGCCGCTCGGGTTGAACGCCACCAGGACGGTCGCCATGTTCAGGGCGTAACCGACGACCGGTTTGAGTCTATAGGTGTCGCTGGCGGCGACCAGGGTGTAGAGGTACACTTTTTCGTTCTCCGCCGCCGTGGTCGAGAAAATGACCTTGTCCAATCCGGGGGCAGGGAATATTTCCTGGATATTCCCTTCGTATTCGAAGGATTTGATGGTCTTCAATGAACCCGCGTCCAGGACCAGGAGCTTTTCCTTTTCACCGCTGCTCAAGCTGCCGGCGACCAGCAGGCGCCTGTTTCCCAGCCACTGGATCTTCTTGACCTCGAAAATCGGGAAAAAGGGGAACGCGGGGAATTTGTACTGCGCGGGAAAATCCTTCTGCAGCTCATGGGCGGACAGGCCGCTGAGGATGGCCCGGTCTATCCAATTCTGGACGGTGGCGTCCTTCTTCCGCAGGTGGAACAGCCCCAGGAGCCTGTTGACGGCTGGCTGCCACTGTCCTAGCGAAAACACCTCGTATAAATATTTTTCGGCGTCGCGGTCTTTCAGCTGCAGCAGGACCTCGGCGAACGTCAGGCCGTATTCAGGGTTATAGCGATCGAACTTCAGCTTGCCCAGCAGCGCCTTGGCCTTGCGCAAGTCGCCGGTTTTGAGAAGGTAACGGGCATTCAGCAGCTGCGCCTCCCGGGATTCGGGCTTGTCATTCATGGCCCGTTCGATGTAGAGGGAAGTATCCTGGCAGCCGTCCAGCTTCATGCAGGCCTTGGCTGCCAGCAGCGCGAAGTAATAATTGCCGGGAGCGCGGTCGGATTCGGGGCGGATGAGGTCGAACGCCTTTTGCGCCTGGGCGCTTTTCATGTACAATTCGGCCAGCAATATCTTGAATTCAGGGATATCCCCGTATTTCAGGCTCTTATTGAAATATTCCTCGGCGGCCGGGTAATTGTTGCGCAGGGAATACTCGTTGCCCAGGCCCAGGTAGGCCGGGGCAAACCCCGGGTTCATCCGCAGTATCTTGTTCAAATTCTCGATGGCCAGGGAACTTTTTATGTCGGCGGTCGCCAGGCTGAGGCCGGTCAGGGCCTCCAGCGAGCGATGGTCGCTTTCCAGGTAGTCGCGGAATTTTTTCGTGGCTTCCCATTTCTCATCCTGCAGCAGCAAGACGAATCCGAGCTTGACGGTCGGTTGCGGGTGAAGGTTGAAATGGGCGTCCAGGTTCTTCCTGGCCAGTTCGAGGTCTCCGACCAGGTAATAGGCGATGGCCCGGGAAAAATCGGCGCCGGATTGAGCAGGAAAAACACACGCGCCCAGGAGCGCCAGGATCACAAAAGCCGTTGCTTTTTTCATGCGTTACCTCGGCCCAAATTATAGCACAAGCACTTTTTATTTATAATAGTAACAGTGTCAGTGACAGTGACAGCAAATCAATAAGCGAAATTATTTTATAGTTAGTACTAAGGGTAATTATTTCGGTCGCGTTTCCTGCTGACACGGTCACTGTCACTGACACTGTTTTTTACAGCCCCCAGTTCAGCTTGTCGTAGAGCAGCCTGAAGTAATTCGTTCCCGGCGCCACCAGCATGGGCAGTTGCTTGGGGTAGATCTTCACCCCGATGGTCTCCGAAAAATTGAAAGGCAGGGCGGTCTGGCCGTCGATGGTCACGTAGGTGTCCATGTGCGGGGTGAGCAGCTGCACGGAGATCACGGCGCTGTCGGGCACCACCAGGGGCCGGAAGGTGAGGGAATGGGGGCAGATCGAGGTGATGACGATGCCGTTCACTTCCGGGCTGACGATCGGCCCGCCGGCGGAGATGGAATAGGCCGTCGAGCCGGTCGGAGTGGCCAGGATGATCCCGTCCCCCTTCACTTCGGCGACGGTGTCGCCGTCGATCGTGAGCAGGAGCTTGACGATGCGGGCGATCGTCCCCTTGTTGACCACCACGTCGTTCAGGGCCGTGTACGTCCGGTCCTTGAAATCGACCTGCAGCAGCTTGCGGTGGGAGACCGCGGCCCGGCCGCTGAAAATGTGCCCCAGCCCCTCGGCGAGCGATTCCTTTTTCATCGCGGTCAGGAAGCCCAGCGTGCCCAGGTTGAAGCCGGCCACCGGCACCTGCGCCTCCACGGCCTGCCTGGCGACGGACAGGAACGTGCCGTCGCCGCCCAGGACGATGATCAGGTCGGCATGCTCGGCGATATCCTCGCGGGCGCAGCATTCGCCGCTTTGCAGCAGCTGGGCGGCGGTGGTCTCCAGGATGCAGCCGACGCCGTACTCGTTGAGCACGGCGATGGCCTGCTGCAGGTAATGGACCACGTCCTGGTGCGGCTTGGCCACGATCGCGGCTTTTTTAAATTTCATCGGCTATCATTGTATCATCAATGGAATTGTTTTTCCCTCCCTGCAGGAGAAAAAAATATTCCTGGTTGCCTTTCTTGCCCCGGACGCCGGCGGGCGTGCAGCCCAGGACGGCAAAATCCAGCCCCTCGATCTGTTTCTTCAGCTTGAGCAGGATGGCGAGCCTCTGCTGCCGGTCGCGGATCACTCCCCCCGGGCCCACCTGCCCGCGCTCGGCTTCGAACTGCGGCTTGACCAGGGCGAGCACCCGGGCGCGCGGGAACTCCGCCAGCACGGGCAGGACGGCGGTGATGGAGATGAACGAGAGGTCCATGACCACGAGGTCGGGATCGAAGGGGATGTCCTCCTTCTTCAGGAAGCGCGCGTTCTTCTGCAGCAGGCGCAGCCGCGGGTCGGCGCTCAGGCGGTAGTCCACCTGGGAGATCGTCACGTCCACCCCGAAGACCTCGGCGGCGCCGTGCTGGAGGAGATAATCGCTGAAGCCGCCGGTGGAGATGCCGAGATCGAGGATCTTCAGCCCCGGCACCGGTATCCCCAGCCCCTCGATCGCCTTGGCGATCTTCAGTGCCCCCCGGGACACATAAGGGCTTTTCTCCCTGATCTCGATCCTTGAAGCGGACGTGACCCGGCGGTCGGGCTTGCCGGCCTTCTGGCCGTCGAGGAAGACGTCGCCGGCCATGACCAGGGCCTGGGCCTCTTTCAGGTCAGGGGCCAGTCCGCGCAGCAGCAGGGCCTGGTCGAGCCTGATTTTTTCACTTTTTGCCATGGGAGCGCTTCCCCGGCTACCGATGATAGCCGAAAACAGCCGATAAAACAAGCGCTGGCGCCAGGGAAAGCCTTGACAGCCCGCCCCCCCAAGGGTACCATCTTTTTGCTCCCATGCCCGGGAAAGAAGGAGGACGCATGCGCCACAACGCTTTCTGGCTAGGCCTGATGATGCTCTACCAGGCGGCCTTCGCTGCCTACGAGGTGAAAAAAGTCGACCTGCTGGCCCCCTTGGGGCTTCAGGTCAACGGCGCCGGCCCGCTGCTGGTCAGGATGGATCCGCCTCGCGATCGCCTGGTGCTGGCCAACACGCTGACGTCGTCCGTCACCCTCATCGACTGCCGCAGCCGCTCCGTGCGCAATATCCCCGTCAGCAGCCGCGTCCCGCAATACCTGAAGTCGGAAGCGCTGGCCATCGATTCGCGCAGCGGCAACGTCTATGTCATCGGCGACCGCTGCCTGGAAGTGGTGTTCCCCGCTTCCGGGACGGCGCGCGCCTTCCCCACCGGCAAGCAATTCGAAATGGTCGCCGTCGATGAAGCGAACGGCAACGCCTTCCTGGTCGGCAGGGAAAGCCGGGATATGGCCTGGGTCGACCTGAAGAAAGGCCGTGTGTCCTACATACCCTGGAGCGAGAAGGAGGAGAGCGCCCGCAACCTCAACCAGACGCCGCCGCCCCCCATCCGCAAGGTCGTCTGCGACAGCGCCGCGCGCATCGTCCTGGCCGTGGACGGCACCACCGCCACCCTGCAGCGCTTCGATGCCGCCAGCGGCAGGCTCCTGCAACGCCGTCCTCTCGCGCTGGAGCCGGGCGGACGCTGGCATTACGCGGGCTACAGCCAGAAGCAGCAGGCCCTGGTCCTGGTGGTGGAGACCGCGGAGCGCAAGGTGGTCCAGGCGGCTAAGATCTCCGCCCTGGGCGACCGCGACGAGGTGGTCGCCCTGCCCGGCTATACCGAAGCCGTGGGCGTGCTTTATAATGAAGGCCTGGACGAACTGTATATCCCCTACGACAACCATCCCAGCCTGCACCTGGTCGATTTCAAGGATCACGGCGTGCTTAGCGAGATCATGCTCCCGGCGTATGGCAACGACGCGTCGGCGCTGGACGCCGGGCGCAATCTTCTCTACGTCACCAGCTGGGCCTACGGCGAGATCGACCAGATCGACCTGGGCGCGCGGCGGCTGCGCCGGCGCTTTTTCCAGGCCGCGGTCCTGCCGCACATGTTCAACATGGCCATCCATCCGCTGGACGGCAAACTGTACCTGCCACTCGGCGCTACCGCGGTCAACGGTTCCTTCGGGGCGGCGGTCAGCGTTTTCGATCCCGCGAGCGGCGCGCTGGACAAAGTGCGCACGGGCTGGGCGCCGCAGGAACTGCTGCAGCAGCCGGGGAGCGAGGCTTTCCTGGTCTTCAGCAACGAGGACCAGTACGCCAGGGTCACCGCCGACGGCGCGTTCTCAATTACCACCCTGCCGGTACCATACCCGCACCAGGCGCTGGCCACCCCGGCGGGCAACATCTACCTGGCCTACGGCCCGCATCAATCGTACTGGCCGGTGGTTTACATCTGGGCCGCGCGCAACGGGATATTGGGCATCGACGGCAAGGACCTCGGTTACTACGATCGCCGGATCCCGCGGCTGGCGCAGGCCATGGCCCTGTCCCCCGCCGGGGCGCTCTACGCCCTGCAAAACAACTGGGGAGACGAAAAGCAATTCACCATCGTGCTGGCCGACGAGGTCCGCTCCCCCAACCAGGGCGACATGCGCGTCGAGCTGGAAGACACCGTCAGCCGCGAGACCACCCAGCGCCTGGTCGCCTACGACCAGGACAGGGACTGGCTGCTGGCGGCGCGCGTCGGCGAAAAGGACGAAGACCCGGGCATTTTGCTGGTCGTGGACGCCAAGACGGGAAAGGTCCTGAAGCGCCTGGAGGTCGGCCCCACCCCGACCGGGCTCGCCGTCGACCGCGACAACATCTATGTGCTCAGCTTCGACGCCGACCGCCTGAGCGTCATCCGCAAAGCCGATTTTTCGCTCCGCTTCCTCCCCTGCGGCGCCAAGCCGTTGAAGATCGCCCTGGCCGCCGGCGTCCCCTATGTCATCAACCACGGCGACAATACTCTATCTGAACTGGGGGCCAAAATCAGCAAGCGCAAGATCCCCTTCCCCGGCCGCCCCGACCAGATCGCCGGCCACGACGGCGTGCTGCTGATCACCAGCCACAATGCCGGCGAACTTTTCATCATTTCCTTCGACCCGCGCTCCAAAAAGTTCTCGCTGCTGCACCGGGAAAAATATCCTTTCGGGGAGACCGGCTTCGGCGGCAACAACAGTTCGTTCTTCGTGCGCGGCCAGTTCGGGGACTGCCTTTATGACCTGAGCAAGATCAGGACCGATGCCCGGGGGCGCATCTGGGTAAGTGATTTTCTGAGCGGGAAACTTTTCGTCCTCGCTCCCGGGGAACCGGTCTCCGCCCGGTAGAGCGGGTTACGGTTCGTTCGCCAGCCGCTGGCGCCTGCCCAGCATGGCGGCCCCGGCGATGATGGCGGCGCTGACCAGCCAATGGATGATGAAGAGCATCGCGTATTTTCTGGAAAAAGCGTGCAGCCATTCCACCAGGCCCCAGGCCACGAAGGCCAGGCCCCATGTCCACAGCTTGAAGATGACCAGCCAGCATTCGCACTTCAGCCAGTAAGTAGCGAGCCGGTCGGCCACGAACAGGCAGACTCCGAACGTGGAGAGAACGATGCCGATGTTGTCCGTCCCGGCCAGGTTGACCGGGGCGACGGCGACATACCAGCCGCCGACGACCGCCCACAACCCCAGCGCGGCCAGGGACACGGGGATCGCCTGCAGGTTGAACCTGAAACGCATGTTGTTTTTTGTCGGTCCGGCTGCCGGCCGGCGCCGCTCTCCTTGGCGTAAACATAATTCAACCCGCGGGGGAATGCAATCAGGGAAATCCTGATTCGCCGGGGGCAGGAGGGCCGACGCTTATTTTTTTTCTATGTTCAGGTGGAAAAAGGTCCGGCCGAAATAATCGTCGTAGAAGGTGACGAATTCCTCGTCGGAATACCCCAGGCCGATCAGGCGCTTGCGGATGAACTTCTGGTGGAGGTTGCGGCTGCGGGTGATGTTGCGCGAGGAGACGCGGTAATGGACCTCAGCCTGCTCGGGCTGGAAAAGTTTCAGTATCGGCCACATGACGTGCACCAGCGACTCCCTCTCGAAGACCCACATGCTGGGATGAATGTAGCAGCAGAATTCAACGAAGCTCTTGTTCTGGCCGATGGCGTTCGGGGTGACGTGCAGGGCGACGTAACCGGTGCCGCCGGTGAGGAAAACCCCGGTGTAGCCCGGCGGGTCGAAATCGTGGTCGAAAACGAAGGGCGTGTCGGTGGAGAGCAGTACGTCGTCGAAACAGTCTTCCAGGAGGTACAGCGCCTCGTCCTCGCGCACCTTGGGATCGCACAGGGAACGGATGAACTTCTGGTCGCAGTCGTAGAAGGCGCAGGCCAGGTATTCTTCCTGCTGCGAGTTGACCATCAATTTCAGCTTGCGGTCGCTGCGCACCATCTTCAGGGAATGCTGGGAATAGCGGGTGACGACATCCTCGCGCAGGTGCTTGATCATCTTGGCCATGTCCTTGCGGTACAGGTGGGCGATGAACATCTTGCCCTCGGGGATATCGATGGGCGACTGGATGTCGATGACGTAGCGCGAGTAGCAGTCGACCGGCGCCGTGAAGATCTGCTTGCGCAGCGAGTCGCGGTCGGAGATCTTCAGGTCCTTGAGCAAGGGGGTCGGGGCGAAATAAATGAAGGAAACCAGCTCGGGGTAATCGCAGGCGTCGAGGAAGGTGCTCAGGACCCTGGGGCTCAGCGAATCGCCGCAGGTGTTGACCTCCATGCTGGCCATCTCGAACGATTTTTTCCCCGAGACCTGCTTTTCCCAGAAATAGCTGGCGTGCGACTCCTCGATGGCCAGCGACTGCTCCACCTGGCTGATCTGGATGTCGCGCTCCGGGATGTAGCGGTCCATCACCTGGACGCGCGGCTGCATATTGGGCTTGCCGATCAGGTTGGCCCCCGAGGCCTTGATCACCGACCATATCTCGTCGTCGCTGAGCGTCACCAGCGAAACCCCTTCGCTGTTGTAGGCATGGATGATCGTCGCCGTCGGGGCGGGCTCGAACGCTTCGGGGACGGTGAATGACATGCGTGCCTCCTAGCGGGCCGCCCTGGCGCACGGGCCGCTGCGGCCGTTTCCTGGGGAAAACGAATTCGAACTCGGGATGCCTTTCCTGAAAGACCGGTTTATCTGGATGAACGGTTTCAATTGGCCTTGTTTCACCTCGGTTGCTTAGATGGCGCCACGCCGGAGTATAAAGGGATTGGTCCGGCTTGTCAAACGGTGAAAACCTTCGGCCACTCCTTTTTGACGGCGTCGAGAATGGGGCCCATGAACAGGCAAAGGCGGATCTCGCGCAGCTGCGACGCCGCGTTGCGGGCGAAGAAATCCTTCACCGCCCGCAGGTAGCCCCGGGCGCATACGGGCAAGGGCACCAGGAAGATTCCGGAACTGATGGCCGGGAAGGAGAGCGATTTCCAGCGCCGCTCCTCCGCGAGCTCAAAGGACTCGTTCAGGGCCTGGGCGATCTTCTTCTCCTCGTCCCCCTCCCCCATCTTGGGGCCGACGGCGTGGATCACGCCGCGGAACGGCAGGTCGCCGGCCTTGCTGACCACCGCGTGCCCGGAAGGGATGCGGCCGCGCTTGGCGATGATCTCGCGGCAGTCGGCGAGCAGGACGCTGCCCGCGGCTTCGGCGATGGTCGCCGCCACGCCACCGCCGTGGGCCAGCATGCCGTTGGCGGCGTTGACGATGCACTGCACCGGTTCGTACAGGATATCATTGACTACCACCGTGAAGGTCTGGCCGCCACTGAATGTTCTTGTCTGAATAATCGTTCCCGCCATTTTTCGCTCCGCTGCTGGGGATTTTAGCAAAAGCAAAAAGTCTTTTGCAACTCTTTTGCGATTTTCCTGATTTTGACTTCCTCGCCGATATTTCTTACTATAGCATGTCGGCGACGGTTCGCCCACGGAGGCGCACATGAAAAAGACCTTGATCGTTGTTTTGGCCATGCTTCTGGTTCCCAGGGCCATGGCGGCCGAGTCCCCCCAGGGGACGGGCGCAACCGTCCAGCCCCCCAAGGGGACGGGCGTGACCGCCCGGCCCTGGCGCTGGGTCAAGGGCAACACCCACGCCCATTCCAGCAACTCCGACGGCAACGAAACGCCGCGGCGGGTGGCGCGCTGGTACCAGGACTACGGCTACCAGTTCCTGTTCATCACCGACCACGACATGATCACCGAGACCGCCAGCCTGGACGCCGACAAGAACGCCGACGACTTCATCCTGATCCCGGGCGAAGAGATCACCCTCTATTTCCAAGAGCATCCCGCTCACGTCAATGCGTTGAACCCGTCGCGCCTGGCCAAGGCCCGCCCGGGAGAGAGCCTGGTGGAAACCCTGCAGAACGGCATCGATGCCGCCCTGCAGTCCGGGGCGATCGCCCAGGTGAACCATCCCAACTGGAAATGGTCGTTCGCCAGCGAGGAAATGAAGCAGCTCCATTCCGCGCGCCTGTTCGAGCTGCTGAACGTCAATCGCGATTCCAACAATCTCTCCGCCGGCGGCAAGGCCGGCTGCGAGGAACTGTGGGACACGCTGCTCTCTGAAGGATTGCTCTTCTATGGCGTGGCCTCCGACGACACCCACGATTACCTGGGGGATTTCATTCCCGGGAGAGCGTATCCGGGCAAAGGCTGGGTCTGCGTCCGCGTCGCCGAGCTGACCCCGGCCGCGGTATGCGCTGGCCTGGACAAAGGTGACTTTTACGCATCCACGGGAGTGGAGCTGGCCGACGTGCAGGTCACGGACCGGGAATACCGGGTGGTGATCAAACCGAACAACGACACGGCCTACACCACGTTTTTCATCGGCAGGGACGGGGCGGTCCTGAAACAGGAATACGGCCTGGACGCGGCCTACGCTTTCCGCGGCGACGAGCTCTATGTCCGTGCCAAGGTGTTCGCCTCCAGCGGCGAAACGGCCTTCTGCCAGCCGGTCTTCATCAAGAAGTAGCCGCCGCGGCCAGGCCGCGAACGATCTCCTCCATCTCGGCGAAACGTCTCTCCATGTCGGCCAGCAGGGCGAATTGCGCCCGGGCCCGCTGCAGGTTATGGCCGGGCCGTGCGGTCTTGAAATAGAGGTCGCCGGCCAGGTGGTCGGTCAGGAAACGCAGGCCGATCGTATAGGTGAGCAGCGTCGCCCCGAAGGCGAGCAGTTCGCGTTCCCCGGCGCCGAGGCCGCCGCGCAAGCCGTGGAGAAAACCCCGCGCCAGCTCGCGGTACACGCCCATGTCGAGCCGCACGCTGCCCGAGTCCGTCTCGTCCTCGCACGCCGTGTTGGCCGCCGAGCGCACGGCATCGCCGAAATCGTACGGGACATAGCCGGGCATGACCGTGTCCAGGTCGATGAGGCACAGGCCGCGGCCCCAACGGTCGAAAAGAACGTTGTTGAACTTGGTGTCGTTGTGGGTGACCCGCAGGGGGATGCGTGCCTCGCGCCCGGCGGCCAGCACCCGCTTCATCCCTTCGGCGCGCTCATTGACCAGGGCGATCTCCGCCGCCGCCTTGTGCCGGCGGCCCAGGGGGTCGGCAAGCAGCGCCCGCGCGAACTCTTCCAGCCGGAATTCGACATCATGGAAGCGGGGAATGATCACGTGCAGGGATGAGGGCGGCAGGTCGGCCAGCTGGACGATGAAGCGGCCGAAGAGCTTTCCCGCCTCGAAAGCCTGCTGCGGGCGACCCGGTCGCTGTCCCAGTTCCCGGTGCTCGATGAAGCGGAAACAGCGCCAGTAGCGCCCCTCGCCGTCCCGGTGGAACGGCAGGCCGTCGGCGGCCGGGATGACCGTCAGCGCCTCACGGTCCGGGTCGCGCGCCTGGCGGCGGATGTGCTCGCAGACCCGCGCGATGTTCTCCATCATCGCCGGGATGTCCGTGAATATGACCCGGTTGATCCGCTGCAGGATATAATCGGGAGACGAGCGTTCCCGCGTGCGCACCAGGAACGTGTCGTGGATGTGGCCGGAGCCGTAGGCGGCCCCGGAAGCGAACGTGCCCTCCATGGCGAAATGCGACGCCGCGACACGCAGCGCGGCTTCCGAAAACCATGGCTTGCTGTTCTTTTCCGGCATGGTACGGGTGATTATATGACACTTCCCGCTCAATGCCAAACACCCTGGCCGGCCGCGGCGCCGGGGTTCCGTTTTCCCGCCGGCTGTTGACATCCAGGTTGTTTTATGTTACTTTTTTGCCTTAATGGCCCCTTAGCTCAATTGGCAGAGCAATTGACTCTTAATCAATAGGTTGATGGTTCGATTCCATCAGGGGTCATTTGATTCCCCTTAGTCAAGAAACCCGATCCCCGGCTATTGCAATCCCATCCTATTTACCATTACTATGATACTTCCAAATCCCTTCCCGGAGGTTGCCATGAGTTTCATGAAAAATTCCGGCTATGGCCGGATCCGTTTTTTCTCCTTTGCTTTCACTCTCCTATTGCTGGCGCTGCCGTTTTTCATGGCAGCGGCCAAGCCTGCCGCCGCGAATTCCGATCCGGACCTCAGGCTGAAGGGATTCGAAAAGATCCAGGAGATGAAGAGGAGCGGTCCATACAAGGACATGAAATGGCAGTTCCTGGGACCGGTCAACGTCAGCGGCCGCTGCACCGACGTCGCCGTGGTCGCGCCCAAGGGCAAGAACTACACCATCTACGCCGCCACCGCTTCGGGCGGCCTGTGGCGCACCGTGAATGAAGGGACCACCTGGGAGCCGATCTTCGCCAGCGGACCGTCGACCGCCATCGGCGACGTGGCGCTGGCCCCCGGCGACCCGAACACCATCTGGATCGGCACCGGGGAAGCCAACATCTTCCGCAGCTCGCAGGCGGGCTGCGGCGTCTACAAATCGACCGACGCCGGCAAGACCTGGCGGCACATGGGCCTGGCCGACACCAACACCATCCCGCGCATCGTCATCCATCCCCGGGATCCCGACACCGTCTACGTCGCCGCCTCGGGGCATGAATGGACGCCGAACGGCGAGCGCGGGGTCTACAAGACCGTCGACGGGGGCCTGAACTGGAAAAAGGTCCTTTTCATCGACGACGAGACCGGCGCCATCGACCTGGCCATGGATCCCGCCGACAGCGAGACCCTCTACGCGGCGGCGTGGCAGCGGACGAGAAAAAAATGGAACGACCCGCGCAACGGCGCCGCCAGCGGCAAGAGCGGCATCTACCGCAGCTGCGACGGCGGGAAAAGCTGGCAGCCGATCGACAGC
>Ga0315276_10001314_pt1 | contig 22190 bp, 22 predicted proteins | sample YL17G05_0_MG_FD_204542 | JGI IMG/M metagenome (GOLD analysis project Ga0315276, IMG submission 204542) | Sediment microbial communities from Yellowstone Lake, YNP, Wyoming, USA - YL17G05_0 | ecosystem: Environmental > Aquatic > Freshwater > Lake > Sediment | place: USA: Wyoming | collected... | reverse complement strand
AAAAAACCTTTAGCCACAGAGGGCACAGAGTTCACAGAGATATTAGCAAAAGACAATGCGGGACATGGATATCCAATGATAAAGACAGATAAAATTCATTACAAAAATCTTTACGAAATTTAAAGCGTTTGAACATTAGTAGTACAGTGCGGGATGGCCGCAACCCAAAGAAACCATTAACTACTAACTATTATATAAAATGACATAAAATTTTGCTGTTTGTCATTCCGGGCTTGACCCCGTATCAAGTACGGGGCAGGCTCCGGAATCCAGTTATTTCAAATACTCAAAAATTCTCTGGACTCCGGTTTTCACCGGAGTGACGACTTTTTGCGAGACCATCAAAATTTGATGGAATCGTAAAAAATAAAATTTCCCCTCCCCTGGCGGGAGGGGATGAAGGGGAGGGGGATAAATAACTGGTTGAAATTTCATGATTGTTCACCCTCACCCTGACCCTCTCCCGTCGAGGGAGAGGGGGTATTTTTGACTTTTTACGAGATCATCAAAATTTATTTCTTAATAAAATTTTTAGAGATTGAACATTAGTAGTTAAGGGGAGTTTCTCAGACTCTCGACCATGGAGGTGATGCATGAAAGCAGCGGCTGGAGACAAGGATTGGTCGGTTCCGAAGACCATGAAGGCATGGGTTCTGGATGGCCCGGAACAACTCCGTCTGGTTGATAAACCGGTCCCCGAACCGGGCCCCGCCGAGGTTTTGGTGCGGGTGGATGCGGTGGCGATTTGCGGAACAGACGTGGAGATCCTGACCAAAGGGCTGCCCGCCTGGATCGAGGGCGGTCTCCCCTTTCATAAGAATTATACACCGGGCCATGAATACATGGGCACGGTGGTCAAGCTCGGAGCGAGCGTGGACGAGTTCGAAACGGGAGAACGCGTTGCGGTAGAGGTCCACGCGGGCTGCGGGCGTTGTGAACGGTGCCGTATGGGGATGTACACGTCCTGTCTCAATTATGGCCTGAACTACGGAGATCGGAACAAGGGACACCGCGCCAATGGCTTCACCACCGACGGCGGTTTTGCCGAGTATGCGGTCAACCATGTCAATACGCTGGTTCGTGTGCCCGACGGGATGAGTGATGAAGAGGCGACCCTGATCGTCACCGCCGGTACGGCCACGTATGGTCTCGACGTGCTGGGCGGCCTGATTGCCGGGGAAGGCCTGGTGGTCACGGGTCCCGGCCCCATTGGACTCATGAGCGTGGCGGTGGGCAAGGCCCTGGGAGCACAGCCCGTGATCCTTACCGGCACTCGGGACTCCCGATTGAACCTGGGAGCCCGACTGGGTGCGGACCACGTGATCAATATTCGCAAGGAGAATCCGGTCGAAGCGGTGAGGCGCATCACCGGGGGCAAGGGAGTCCACTACGTGATGGAGTGTTCGGGGGCAGATAATGCTTTGAACGAAGCCATGGACATGGTGAATCGCGGGGGGCGAATCTGCCTGGCCGCCTTCCCCGGGGAACGGGTGCCAGTCGATTTGGTCAAACTGGCCCGTAACAATATCTACGTTTTCGGTATCCGGGGTGAAGGGAATAGCGCGGTTCACCGCGCCGCAGCCCTCATGGCCCAGAAACGGTTCGAGGCCAAGCTCATGCATACCCACACCTTTCCATTGGAGGAGCTGCCCACCGCCTTCCGGTATTTTCGCGAAAGAATCGAAGACGCCATCAAGGTGGTGGTCAAGGTGAGCCGATGAGATTCCAGGCAGAAAGGTGAAAGGAGGAACGAAATGTTGTGGAGAACGAATCCCTTCCAAAAGAACTGGGCGGTTTTTTCTTCAATCCTGTTCATGGTGTTATTGGTATGGAGTGTCCCTAGGGTCTCGGCGAAAGACTGGCCTGAAAAACCGGTGGAGCTCATCAACCCCTTTGGAGCCGGTGGAGCGGCGGATGTCCAGGCCCGCAAGTTAGCCGAGATCCTCTCCCAGGACCTCGGGCAGCCGGTGGTGGTCCGTAATGTCCCGGGGGCTGGGGGGGCCATCGCCTACAACGAGGTGTAGAGGGCCAGGCCGGACGGTTACACCATGATCTGGTGTTCAGGAGCCATCAATACCTTAGCCGCAAGAAAGCAGATCAAGTTTGACTATCAGGCCTTCGACCACATTGCCGGAGTGGGGTTTGAGACGATTGCGATGGCCGTGAACAAGGCGGCCCCCTGGAAGGATTTTAGGGAGTTTATTGCCCATATCAAACAGAATCCCGGAAAGGTGACGGTAGGCAATTCCGGCCTTGGAAGTGTGACCCACCTGGTGCCCCTGCTCATGGCCTCAAAAGCGGGTGCGCCGGTTGTTCATGTCCCCTTCGGGACCGGGCTGGCGGTGGCCGCTCTCATGGGCCGGAAAATCGATGCCTCCAGCCAGCACCCGGCAGAGATTCTGAGCCAGGTGAAAGCTGAAGAGGTGCGAATCCTGGCGGTCAGCAGCGAGAAACGAATCCATCTCTGGCCCGCTGTTCCCACGATGAAGGAATCGGGTGTGGATGTGGTCTTTAACCAGTGGAGAGGTTTTACGGCCCCCAGGGGGACGCCCAAGATGGTCATTGATAAGATGAGCGCCGTCGTTAAGAAAGCCGTGGAGAGCAAGGAATGGGCCGATTTTACGGCCTCTGTGGGGACCACCCCTCAATACCAGGATCCCTTCGCCTTTGCCAGGTTCGTGGCGGAGATGGATAAGCTCACCAGAGAGATTGTGGCCGCGGCAGGGTTCAAGTAAGAGCTCATCCTTAAATAAGTTGTCGCTTTTACTAATGAGTCCATAATAGTCTAAACATCATTGGTTGGAGGACCTTTCCTTTTGAAAGCCTCGAACTGGACTCCGGCTTTCGCCGGAGAGACAAACATTAGAAAGACATGGTTCTTTGTCGTCATTCCGGCGGAAGCCGGAATCCAGGATGATTTAAAAAAGATGAAATCCATGTCTAGACAATTTTGGCCTCATTAGTAAATCCCCCTTTGAAAAAGGGGGACATAGGGGGATTTGCTTTGGGGCGCCTTGGGAAAATCCCCCCTCACCCCCCTTTACAAAGGGGGGAATCCTAATACAAACGAAATAAATTAATTTACATAATATGAAAGGTGCGTTCTCCGAACGCACCGTATGAAGGCTTCCGGGGAAAGCGAACATGGTCACTCCCAAAGAAATAACAAGCAGTCTCGTATTCATTCTGTTAGGAGTGGGTTATTTAGCCTATAACATGAGCTATTCCATAGACCCATGGAATAACCCCGGCCCCGGGGTCTTTCCCCTGATCGTAGGGGGAGTGTTGATCCTCCTGGCCGTTGGTCAATTGATGCAAACCCTGCGAAAACCAGGAAAGCAGGATGACCGAAAGAGTGCTGGATTCAGGTTTAAATCGGTCCGGGCATTTCTTCCGAAAGGCGGTGAAACAAAACCCCTCATCCTGGTCGGGGTCTTGGTGATTTATCTCCTCATGGTCCAAGGGGTGGGATTTTTTATCTCTAATTTTGTCTTTGTGGTGGTCAGCAGCAGGCTCATGGGAGCCAAGGATTGGACAAGACCATCGGCCCTCGCGTTGGGGATCTGCCTCTTCTGTTACCTGCTGTTCGAGGTGTGGTTGAAATTGTCATTGCCCAGAGGCCTCTTATTCCGCATGGGGGAGTAGTCGGTTGATGGACCCCAGCACCTTCTCCTTCCTTCTGATTCCCCTGCAGCCTTTGAATGTCTTGGCTTGCTTTGTCGGTGCGGTCATCGGCACACTGGTGGGGGTTCTGCCGGGCTTGGGTCCTGCCGCAGCCATGGCTTTGGTTCTTCCTTTGACGTTGAAGCTGGGTCCGACGGCAGGATTGATTATGCTGGCGGGGATATACTATGGATCGATGTATGGAGGGTCCACGACCTCCATTCTGGTGAACGTACCGGGTGAACCTGCAAGTGTCGTCACCACGTTGGACGGCTATGCCATGGCTCGCAAGGGCCGTGCCGGAGCGGCTTTGGCCGTGGCGGCTATCGGGTCTTTTGTAGCCGGGACCTTTAGCGTCATTGCGCTGCAATTATTCGCTCCTCTCCTGGCGAGGTCGGCCCTCGCCTTTGGACCCGCAGAGTATTTTGCTTTGACCGCTTTAGGAATTGTCCTCCTTTCCAACCTGACGGGGAAATCCCGTAGCAAATCCCTCATCATGATGATGATCGGTTTGATGCTTTCCAGCGTGGGAATGGATCCCATAGGAGGGGTCGAGCGTTTCTCTTTCGGCATCGTCTCTGCCCAGGGCGGAGTCAGTTTTATCGCCGTCACCGCGGGCCTATTCGGGGTCGCGGAGGTACTATCCTTTGTGGCTAAAGTGGAGAAAGAGGTTGATCTTACGCCCGTGCGCTTTCGCGAGCTCTATCCCAACCGGCAGGAACTGAGACGCTCCTTGGCGCCCATGGCGCGAGGCTCCGTTCTGGGTTTTCTGATCGGTCTCTTACCGGGTCCTGCGGCCACGATTGCCTCCTTTGCCTCCTACGGCCTGGAGCGACGCCTTTCCAAGCATAAGGAGGAATTTGGGCGAGGGGCCATCGAAGGGGTGGCCGGGCCGGAGTCGGCGAATAATGCGGCAGCGGGCGGAGCGATGATCCCCCTCCTATCCCTGGGGTTGCCTTTTACCCCGACGACCGCTGTCCTTTTGGGGGGAATGTTGCTCCACGGCATTACGCCGGGTCCGTTCCTGATGCGCGACCGGCCAGATGTCTTCTGGGGGGTGATCGGAAGCTTCTATCTTGGAAATGCGATGCTCCTCATCCTGAACCTGCCCCTGGTGGGGGTTTTTGCAAAGATTGTGAGAATTGCCCCCAAATACCTTATGCCGACGGTATTGGTCTTGTGCGTAATCGGCGCCTATGGAGATAATAACAACCTTTTTTGACGTCTGGGTGATGCTGGGCGCGGGGGTTGCAGGCTACCTCATGCGCAAGCATGATTACGAACCCGCGCCACTGATACTCGGTTTGGTGTTGGGAACCGTCATGGAGAGATCCTTCCGGCAGACCTTGATCATCTCCAAGGGTGAAATCAGCGGGCTATGGGAATCTGCGATCTCGGCCATCATTCTGCTGCTGACTCTAGCCGTAGCGATTGGGCCGAGCCTTTGGCGTTATTGCAAAACAAAGCTCAGGCGCTCAGCAAAAAAGGGGGCAAACGATTAAGTACCCAATCCAAAGCCAAGATGTTGTGAAGCAATTGTCTCCATTTGGAACCACTTTGGAAAAAAAGGCTAATCGATAAACCTTTCGCTGGCCTCTTGGCCTGCTCGCTTACGAGGGCGGAAGGCAGACTCCTGAAATTAAGTGTCCTGACCTATACTTGATCTGACGGACAGTGTCAAATTAGATAATGGTCCGATTCTCGACTTCACCTACAAATCCGTAATCCAACGCCGAAGTGAAAATCAATGATTACGGGCAGAAATATTGAGCGAGTTAGCGAAGGTCTGGGTAGTGATGAGGGCCCCGGGGAGGCGTTCTTCTCCGGCACCGCCTCCCTGAAGAAAGAGCTTAAAGGATTCCCGGGCGCAGCGACTCACCTCGGAAAGAAGTCTTTCCTTCGGGAAGGCGGGTTTTTACAGGTCCAGGTCGGGTTCGATATTGCGGGGGATCAATAATTCTTCATCAGGTACTCGAAGCTCTTCTGCAGATTCCCCGCGCACTCCTCATAGGTGTTCGGCTGGGTCAGCTCCACGGCCGCATAACGGATCTTATTCTTGGTGAGAAGCGCAAAGACGGTGTCGAAATCCAGCTCATTCGGCCCCAGGACCGGCGGTACCTTATGCTCAGGAGTCGAGGTTTTTATATGGATGTAGGGCATCCGGCCGGCATATTTTTCCATGAAAGCCTTCGCTTCTTCCGGCTTCGGCACGACCCGGGAGACGGCAAAGAAGTTCGCCACGTCACACTGGAAGAATTGATTGGAATTCACGTTGGCGGCAAACTCCGTCAGCCCGAACCCGGTAATGCCGTCCCCTTTCAAAGCGTGGGCGGAATTCTCCACCACATATTTCAGGCCGGCTGCCCGAGCCAGGTTGGCCGCACGGTTGGCGATCCGGACGGCTTTGAACAACTCGGATAGGGTCCAGGTTGTCTTTTTAGGGTCTTTGTCGAACTCCGGCCCGGCGGCCAGGGTCCGGATCGTCCGGGGGCCTTCGAACACGGGAGCATTGGCCAATCCTCGGCTAAAAATCTCCCCAAAAGCGGGGTCCAAGAGGCCCACCTGCAGGGCGTAGCCGAGCTCGAGGTTCTTCGACTTGGCATAAGCCATGAGCTCTTTGCACTGCTCCGGAGATAGGGCGCCGCTGGGGTCCCGAATCTCGACCCAAGAGCAGCCCAGTTCGCTGGCCAGGTCCACCAGCTTTTTCTTGTTTTCCAGGGAAACCGGCAGGGGCTTAAGGAAGTTGGTGGTGGTAAACCCGAGCTTGATTTCCGGATAGTTCTTTAAGACCATCTTCTGCTGGGCGAAGGCGCCGGCGGAGAGGAAAGCGACCACAAAAATTCCCACAGCCAAAAAGACCAGACTCTTCTTCATAAGGAATCCTCCTTTCGGGATTTGAGAGCGCGGCGAACCTGCAGACGGAAACAACTATCAAATACCTTAACCTTATGGGAAGTCAAGAGAAAAATTGCCTTTGGAGATAGCCTCTGCTTGCAGGCCCAAATTGAAGATTTGCATTTGAAATATTGTATTCCGGGGGAAAATGCCAGAAACACGACTTCAGGAAGGAAGCATTGACTTGGTTTGACAGTGTTTGTTGGGTCAAATCCTATCTTTCACAAATTAAGTATGGCGTCCCGTGAACTCGCGACAAAGATGTCGAAAAAATGGTGAAAACGAATGCAAGGAATCTCTTATATTAGGACTTTATGCAAAGATCAAAAAGCAGGGTATGACAACCCTGCCTTCTGAACATTGTGAGCGTTTGGGATAAAAAGGTGCTAATCTTGACTTAACGCTCTGGGGATCAGTGGCGCAGGCCACTCCGATCGAAATTTTTCAACCCCGCTATTCCAGCGTCCACTGAATGCCCTGGTTCGGCTCCTAAAGTGAACTAATTATTCCACTTCTGGTAGTTCTTCAAGCGGCGACAATACCTGCCCCCTGCTTCAAACGTTACTTCTTAATCCATTTGAGCGCAGCAGATTTAGGTTCGCCGGGGTTTATTGTGCTTGCAGGACTAGAGCTCCAGGTACCGGTTAGAACCCGACCATTCTCTGATGCCTGCAAGGTTATGGTCCCGAGGCGGAATGTTCCTTCCCACCATTTCCCCTCATATTTTCCTGCCACATAAGAAATAGTAATTCTGCCGGTGTCCCGGCCATGCGTGGTAGAATATGTCCCTGCGTACGAAACAGGGCCTATACGTTCAAGCACTACCTCACCCCAGTCGTCACCGCTCCATTTACCGCTGAGGTCAGGCAATGACTGGGCAAAGGCACGGGAATTTCCGGACAAAACGAGCAGGTGTGCTGCCAGCAGAATGACCGCCAATAAAGAAAAAATTACTCTTGCATGGTTGCAGAATACATTCCTCTCGGACAGATTCTTATTCATGCCGCTTCTCCTTTCGAAGTGGTGTGCCGAACAGTGATTAGATGGATCCGGTAATCATGTATTGAATTTCTGCCTGATCCAGGGTTTGAATAACCCTCTTTAATAGTTCCTGTTGTGACACTTCTCCAGACGCTCCCCAAGAATTTTCTTGAATTCTTCATCAGGAAGATTCGGGAATCTCTTGCGTAACCCATGAATAAAGAGTTGATTCGCAAATTCAGACAACTCAAATGCTTTCAGCAGCCTTCTTTCAGGGGATATTTGCCGAAGGACTTGAATATATATCTTGTGGTTTTGACTTTTTTTGATGTTCACAAGCTTTATCTTCGTCTCTCAATTTTAAGCCACCACTAATTTTTCCTCATTTTGGATTATGATTTGAGGGTTTGGATTTTTCCGAGGAATAGGCAGTCCTTGCTCTTTTAACAGCTCAATATGCTCTTTCAGCCCCCATTTTGCCTTATAAAGGCAATCCTCGACAGAATGTCCTATACCCGTAAAACCCTCTAAATCTGGAGAATAAAATCCAAAGTAGTCAGGTTCTTCAGTGGCCTCAATGATTAAGGAGTATTCCAATTCAATCATTTTCAGTCCCCCTTATTTTATTCCTTTATTCCTGCTGCTTTCAGTATAGCATGACAAGTACCTTTAGGGACTTCTTTTGACCCGTGATAATCTACTCGAATCAGTTTGTCCCAACCTACTTTACTATAATATCTTATAGAACCTTTTTCTTTTACGGGTTTAAATCCATGCTTCTCTAATAGCCTCACCAATTCGCTAAATTTCACTTATCTCTCCGAACATCAATATTATACTCCTTCGATTGTCTTAAGCACGTTTGCTGCATAGTAACGTGTGCCGAACTTCGTACAGACTCCAGCAGGCACATTCTCAATGACCCCATACTTTCCTTTGATTTTGCGAGACAGATTGACTTTCTTCTCGACGATGAGTCCTTCACAATACTCACAGCGTTCACCCTCCCAGAATTTCCTTGCGGTTTCTCGTCCCTTATTTCTTTGGTTGACCCAAATGATGCTTCGTCTTATTCCCCCAAATAGGATCTTCTAACATCATCATGGCAAAGAAGATTTTTGCAAGTATCCTCCAGAACGATCTCGCCGAGTTCCATTATATATCCATAGCTGGAAATCGATAAGGCCATACGGGCATTCTGCTCAACCAGGAAAATCGTCGTTCCGCTCGCCTTGATCTCCTGAATCACCTTGTATATTTCCTCAACGACAAGGGGAGCGAGCCCTAGAGATGGCTCGTCAAGGAGCAAAAGCTTGGGCCTGGACATCAAGGCTCTCCCGATGGCCAGCATCTGCTGTTCTCCACCGCTGAGAGTTCCGGCCTGCTGGTTTCTTCTCTCTTTGAGTATGGGGAAAATGCCATAAATCTTCTCCATATCCTGGGCCACAGCCTTCTTATCTTTGCGGATATAAGCTCCCAATTCAAGGTTTTTCTTGGTGGTCAGGAAGGGGAAAATCTCTCTCCCCTGAGGGACATGAGAAATACCCAATTTGACAATTTTATCCGCCGAAAGCCGGTCGATCCGTTTTCCAGAAAAAATAATTTCTCCGCGGGAAGGATTGTTGACCCCCGAAATTGTATTAATCAGGGTGGTCTTGCCCGCTCCATTGGCTCCGAGGAGGCATATAATACTTCCTTCTTGCACCTCCAGAGATACACTTTTCAATGCCTGAATGCTTCCGTAATATGTCTCGATCTGCTTGACCTTAAGCAAGGGTTCTCCTTTTGCCGAGATAGGCCTCTATAACCCTTTCATTATTTCTGATCTCCTCCGGGTTTCCTTCAGCGATTTTCTCGCCATAGTCCAGCACGGAAATTAAATCCGAAACCTGCATGACCCATTTGATGTCATGTTCTACCAGGAGTGTCGTAATATCCATTTCTTCTTTAATCTTGACGAGGAGAAGAGCTAACCTTTGCTTCTCTTCATAGTTCATCCCGGCTACCGGTTCATCCAGCAGGATCATCTTCGGGTTTGTCGCCAGAGCCCTGGCGAGTTCCAGGAGCCTTTGTTGCCCAAAGGCCAGAGAGGATGAAGGGTAACGTTCCCACCCCTTCAAGCCGACAAATTCCATTAATCTTTCAGCCTTCTGCAATACCTCTGCCTCTTCTCTGCGGAATTTGGGAACGGCAAGAGCGGATGAGAACACGCCCGAGCGGGTATGATTATGCATGCCGGTCACCACGTTCTCCAGGGCGGTCATGGTTATGAATAACTGGCTGTTCTGGAAAGTCCTGGCAATCCCTTTACAGGATATTCCCCAGGGAGTCTCATGGCCGATCTCTTCTCCATCGAAAATGATGGAACCGGAGTCGGGTTTAATCAAACCTGAAATGACATTAAAAAAGGTCGTCTTGCCAGCACCATTGGGACCGATGATGGAGTGCACTTCTCCCTTTTGCACGTCGAGGGAGACATGGCTCAGGGCCCGAACTCCCCCGAAATTGACGGAAAGGTTTCTCACCTCGAAAAACATTTTCTTTTTCAGTTTCTCCTTCAGGCGGGCGGCATTGATTTTTGCCTCTTTGGGGAAACCCGATTGGCGACCGTTATGATCCTGCCGGGCAACTTGATTAATCCGCTGGGTAAAAATATGATCGACCCTAACAGGATCAGCGCATAGATCAACTCCTGATACTCCTGAAATTTACCCAAAGCCTCGGGTAGAAGCGTAAATAGGGCCGCCCCGATAAATGGTCCCCCCGGCGTCCCCAGCCCTCCGATTACGATCACCATCAAAAAAATGATTGACCGGAATAAGCTAAAATCCTGAGGGTGGATATAGGAGAGCGCGATCCCATGTAATCCTCCGGCCAGAGAAGCATAAAATGCGCTGATCATGAAAGCGATAATCTTGTATTTCGCCAGGTTTACGCCGATACACTGCGAGGCGACCTCGCTGTCCTTCAAAGATATGAATGCCCTTCCGGTTTTGGATCGTAAAATATTCCTGGCGGCAATGAATAAAAAAAAGGCCAGCAAAAAAATTATGTAATATTTACTCCCGTCGGTTGAAAATACAAAATCCCCCAGTTTGGGGGAGGGGATGGTGAGACCATCTGTACCATTCGTCATATTCTTCCAGTGAATCATGATCAGATTTACAATTTCATTGAAGGCCAGGGTAACCAGGGCCAGGTAATATCCGCTGACCTTCAGGGCTGGCAGGCCAATCACCAGACTGATCACGGCTCCCATCACACCCCCCAAAGGCAGGGACAGCCAGAAGGGCAGCCCCAGTTTTATAACGCATAACGATGATATATATGCGCCAATGCCAAAAAAGGCCGCCTGCCCCAAGGATACCTGGCCGGCAAATCCGGTGAGGATATTCAATCCCATGGATATAATGCAGGCAATGAAGAAAAGATTTAAAAGATAGATAAAGTAATTATCCAGAACTTGCGGGGCAACCAGGAAGAGGATAAAAATAAATAAGAGGGGTAGTTTTTTAAAATTCCTTTTCACTACTCAGATTATGCCTTTCTCATGGCTCCTCGGCTGAATAATCCGGATGGTTTGAACATCAGGATGGTGATAAGAATAAGGAAGGAAACCACGTCCTTAAAGGCCGTCGAGATGTAGAAACCGGCTAAATTACCCACGATTCCCAGAAGAACACCGCCCACGACAGCACCCGTCAGGCTCTCCAACCCCCCCAGCACGGCCGCGGTGAAAACCACGATTACAATGTCTCCCATCTCCGGAGTGATCGATACCTGGGGGGCCAGCAGAAAACCGGCGGCAGAGGCCAGACCGAAGCTGATGGCCCAGGTTAAGGAAAAAACCCGTTTTATACTGATGCCCATGATCGATGCAGCCTTCTGATTGGAAGCCGTGGCCAGCATGGCTGCGCCGATCTTCGTGAACTGCAGCAGATAATACAGCATTCCCAGCAAGATCAGGGTTATGACAATCGTTCCGATATCCTTAGGCGTAATCATAATCGGCCCGAGGTGGTAGGGGGTCAGGCTGAAGGGGGAAGGGAAGGGGTAATAGATGGAGCCCCATACCAATCTGGCAATATTTTTAATGATGATACTCACCGCAATGGTAGCGATAATCACACTCATGACCGGGCTTTTCAGCAGCGGCCGGCAAACGATTCTTTCAATCAGGATCCCACAGATGCCGGCGGTCAAGAGCGTAAGAATGAAGGCAGCAAGGTAGGGCATCTTGTAATAGATATGGTACATCAGCCCAAAATAGGCGCTGATCATGACCATTTCGCCCTGGGCAAAGTTCATGATATTCGTTCCCTTATAGATTAAGATAAAGCCCAGGGCGACCAGGGCATAGATACTACCTACAATGATCCCGCTAACGATGACTTGAAGGAGCAACAACTCTCCTTTTATATTTTATGGTTCCTCCCCCCAAAAGGATCATAGATTGATGGTCAAATCGATACGACAAAGAAACATGGTCGAAATAATATTGTCGCCGCTCTTAGAGCACCGCTTACCATGAATCCTTTGGGGAGAGGTCTCACTACATTTATGGATAATACCTGTAATACTTGGGTAGAAATTCCACTTTCCCTTCTTTATTGTAGACCCAGAAGTAGACTCCTCTGACGCCATCATGGTCATTTTTTGTAAAGGTGATCGGGGTATACCCTCCGGTTTCAAAGTCCTGGATGGATTCCATGGCTTCAATATAGCTCTCCCGACTCAAATCTCGGCCGGCCCTCTTCAACCCTTCGAGGAATACCTTCACCGCCCCCAGGCTCTGGAATTCAGGTACGCCAGGGATCCCCGGTCGTTTCGCCTCCTCCGGGTAAGCCTTCTTGTACTTTTCGACGTATTCTTTCGTCAACGGGTTCCGATCTCCCACAACGTCCACCAGCGGACTCACCCCATAGAATTTCTCGATGACGGCATCCTTTCCCGCCACCTCGATTGTCCGGGGGTGAGCTCCGGCAATCCCGGCAATAAATTTCGCCTTATAGCCAAGTTCATGGGCCTGTCTAATAATGGTTCCTACCGGGGCGGCATAGGCATGAAGCAAGACCACCTCCGGATTGGCCTCTTTGAGCTTCAACACCTGCGAGCTGAAATCCGTATCCCCGATCTTGTAACTTTCCTTGCTGACAATAGGTATTTTGAGCTTTTCGGCCTGGGCGGCAGAACCGCTCAATTCACTCATGCCATATTCGTCTGTCTGGTAAAGGATTCCCAGGCGCTGGGTTTTAAAATGATCCGCGGCAAAATCCGTCATCAGTCTGCCGTAGATGCTGCCCGGGATGTTGGTCCGAAAAGTGGTCTTATTAAAGGGAATGGTAATCTTATCGGCGATGGCCATGATCACATGGAAAGGAACCTTTTTTTCCTGCACATAAGGCGCGGCCGCAGCCGTGGCCGAAGCCGCACATCCTCCAAAGATCATGAAAACTTTATCCCTCTCTATCAATTTTTTCGCCGCGGCCAGAGCCTTGGCTCCGGTCGATTCATCATTTTCGATGATGAGCTCGATCTTCCGGCCGTTTATGCCCCCGGCTTTATTCACCTCATCTACATACATCACAGCGGTATTTTTGGCGGCGACTCCGTATATGCTGGCCGGACCGGTTAAGGGAGCAAAGAAGCCTACTTTAATCGATGTGTCGGTAACCCCGGTTCTATCAACCGGAAAGGCGAGAGAGGAAATAAATAGTGAGACAGCCAGAAAAGTGACAGAAAAGGTTATTAATTTCTTCATATTTTCCTCCTCCTTTTTGGGATTTTTGATCTTTCATCTCATCTTCTCCCAACGAAATCTTGCTGTTTTTCTTTGGCATTCACCTCCTTTCCTCTGGTGGCGCATGATGCAGCGGATGCGGGGATGATTATAAATGGTAGTATCTATGATTGTCAATCTCATTTTAGGATGATATTTCTCAATCGTTTCGCCTTATTCAACCTCTGCTGGCCTAGTTCTCAGAAGCCCATCAAGGAATTCAATCCAGTAGGACCGTTCCCGGTGTAAAAATCATTTTTGGCCTTGCCTTTGCCATCAATTTGTAATACCCTCTTGCCAAAATGGGCCGGTGGCGCAAGGGGAAAAGGGTTCGAGCATTCTAGGGGTCAAGGGTTCTAGTGAAATACTGAACAATGGAATTTTTTCCGTCTTGAACCCTCGGCCCCTTGAACCCTTTGAGATTCCGATCAGGAGGGTAGGCATGTTACAGACGCTTGAAGAGAGAGTTCGTTATAAACATACGGCGCTCATTATCGTGGATATGCAAAATGACTTTTGTCATGAAGATGGGGCTTTCGGCAAGATGGGCTTGAATCTATCCCTGATTCAAAAGGTGGCGACTCCCATGAAAAATCTTATAGAGAGCGCCCATCTTTTTGGAGTTCCCGTTATTTTTACGAAAATGCTCCATAGCCAGTGGACCAACTCGGAGGCCTGGGTTCAACGGAATCGATCCAAGAAAAAAGGCTGGGTGGATGAGGATAAGCCTTCCTATCCTTACTGCCTCCCGGACACTTGGGGGGCTGACTGGTATGGGGTCCCCCCGGCAAAAGAGGATTATGTGGTGATCAAGCACAGGTATGGAGGATTTATCAATACAGACCTCAACCTTATTTTACGAAGTCTGCAGAAGAAATCTGTCATTGTTACCGGTGTGGATACCACCCTCTGCGTGGACTGTACCGCCAGGGGGGCTTTGATGCATGATTATTACGTAATCGTCGCCGCAGACTGCTGCGGCGGAGTGGATGAGGAAGAGCACAGATTTACCCTAAGAACGCTTGATAAGTATTTTGGGATCGTCACGACCTCCGATGAGATCATCCGGATTTGGAACGCCCAGAAAAATAATCCCCGCCATAACCCTTAATCTTTAGCGGTTAGCCAAATCTTTTAATCCCAACTCTTCCAATTTTTCCGGGGTAATTTTTCCTTCTGGGTCCCAACCTCGCTGCTGATAGTAATCGCTCAGCAGTTTGTCCAATTCGACCACATGCCCCTTAGTGGGTCCTTCGGCCATCGGCTGTTCCAGAAAGCGTTTGGGTAGAGAATCATCCTTTCTCGTAAACCCTTCCCTTAGATTATATAAATGTTCGACATTCCAGATCCTCTCACCGGCCTTGAGCAAATCCGCCGGGGTCACCGGAACGCCCGTAGCCTGAGTAAACATTTCCGCAAATTCCGGGAACCCCATCGGGTCTCCCCGGCTGACAAACACACAAAAGCCCAGAGCGTCCTGCACGGCCGCTTCGTTCTGCTTCGTCTTGACCAGCTCTCCTTTGCCTTCTGTGCTAAACCGATCGACGAAGGGTGGTAACCCGAATGTCTCCTGCACGACCAGGCCCCGCTGATGGCACCCTCCCCGGGGGGCTGTAGAATAGGCGATGCCCATTCCTTTAGCGCCTCTGGGATCATATCCGGACATTTCCAGCCCTTTAACTTCCATGGCGTATTCTCGTGCGCCCTTACCAATTTTTTCGGCAGCCCGCTTAACTCCCCCGGCGAGAATATCTCCCAAGCCGTCTCGGAAGGTAATTTTCTTAATCAGAGGCAACAAAGCTTGATGATTCCCGTACCTTAACTCAATCCCGCCGGTATCTTTTTTGGTAAGAATACCCTTCTCAAAGCATTCCATGGCAAAGCCCATCACATTTCCTGTCGATATGGTATCTAAACCATACAGCTGACATAGTTTATTCGCCGCGACGATGGATCCCAAATTGGCGTTGCCCAGATTACTTCCGAAGCTAAACAACGTTTCATACTCTGGCCCTTCCGTTTCATAACCGGCATATTCTCCCGATTCCATTTTCGTGTGAGGTTTACAGGCTACGGGGCATCGATAACAAGATTCGTGTTTTATGGAAGCCTCTTTCACCGCTTGCCCATCGATAGCGGCGGCACCCTCAAAAGTCCCCTGCTGATAATTCCGGGTGGGAAGGATTCCCTGAGAATTGACAATCGCCAGAACACCTGGGGTTCCAAATGCTCCGAACTTCTTCACCCTGTCAGAAGTCCTAAATTTGGGGAGGATGACCTCTTTAATATATTCTTCGAAGGCTTTCTCATCTGCCAACGGCACTTTTTGAGTCCCCTGGACAATGATGGCCTTTAAATTTTTTGATCCCATGACAGCCCCGCCGCCCCCACGGCCGCAGGCATGACTTTCAGAAAAAACGCCGGCATACCGCACCAGATTTTCTCCGGCCGGTCCGATACAGGCAATTTTGGCTTCCCGGCCACCCATGTTCGATTGTAAAAGCTCCTCGGTTTCCGCGGTGTCCTTTCCCCATAGATGTTGCGCATCCAAAATCTTAACCTGCTCATCCACAATTTGAATATAAACGGGTCCTTTGGCTTTTCCGGTGATGATGATTCCGTCGTACCCCGTCCGCTTAAATGCCGGACCGAAAAACCCCCCGGCGAGGCTCATCAGAATCGTCCCGGAAAGGGGAGACTTGGTTACGAGGGAAAATTTTACACAACAGGGGGCAGTGGTCCCCATGATGGGCGTGGTAAAGAAAATCAAACGGTTTTCAGGAGAATAGGGATCCACATGAGGGGGATTTTCTTCGTAGAGGATTCTGGCGCCGATCCCCCTTCCGCCCAGATAATCTTTTATGAATTCATCCGGCAGAGCCGAAGTGGACACCTTTCTTTCGGACAAATTCACTCTGAGGATTTTTCCAAAAAAACCTCCCTTAGCCATCAGGATGCTCCTTTCGTTAGCTTTGGGTCATAGCTGGAATGAAACCTCAATTTCGGCAGGATTGTAATCAATCGGAGGCAGAGAGTCAAGTTGGTATCGTGTGATTTATAATTTCCTTCACAGCGGGCAAATGCTGCGCCTGGCCGAGGATGACCCTTTCCATTTTGAGCCCTTCGATGCGCACCAAATACCGGGCTAATTTCCTTGCTTTTTCCAGGCCGCCAGGAACGTCCACCTTGTTGATAAAGGGAATCACCCTGGCTTTTTCAGGCCGATTTTTGATGATTTCGGCAAGCAGTCGGGTGATCATTTCTTCCGTTACGATAGTTCCCATGGCCGCGTTGAGGATGCGGGCCGCGATCTGGGAACGGAAAACATACTGCTCATCCAACGGGTGGCCCAGGACATCGATTCCCACCACTGGAACAAGCAGGGTGGTATTATTTGGGAGAACGGGCTCTCCTTCTCTCGGGGCCTTGAGCGAGCGGCCTGCCGCTCCGTCGGCTTCGATAATGATCGAGGAGATATCCGCAAGAGAGAGAAGTTCTTCGCCCCATTCGGGAAGAATTCCCTGAAGCTTGCCGTCATCCATTTTTTTCCTGGCAATGACCAGGTATGGATACTGGCCTAAATTCTTGAGGACCCATTTTTTCATTTCAGAGATTTGCTCGGATAGGAAAAGAGCAAAGGATGGTGAGGGTGCAGGTTCCCTTATCTTCGTGGTTGTGGTGAGAACGATCCCTTTCCTTTTGGCGGAAAGCTCATTTCCCAGGGCAAACATGAGAGACGTCTTCCCGCCTGCGCCCACGAGGCTGATGACCTCGCGATCTCTTATGGAGAAGGCATCCGTCAGGGTCATGGGTCTTTTCCCGGGAAGTTTGTTTTCAACTGCTTCCGGTAGTCATCCGGAGTGTCGATATCCTGGAGAATGGAATCCGTATCCATCTCTACCGTAAGGATTTCTTCCGGGTGCTCTTGAAAAACCTGCCGGAAACCTACATCCCCCTCTATGCGGAGGGCCTCTTTTTTGTATTTCGCGCCGAACAAAGCCGGGTGCCCCCTCCTGCCGCGGAAGGTCGGCAGGACAATGCTTTTTTGGGGGCTGGCCTGCCTGAATTCGCCGATCAGCCGGTCGAAGACTTCCGGTCCCACCGCCGGCTGGTCGGCCAAGACGATGAAAAAGGCCTCGACTTTATCATCCAGGTTGATCAGGCCTTGCTGGATGGAGGTGATCATCCCCTCCTTATAATTTCTGTTGATTACCACCTTGACCTTGTGGGTATCCAAGGTCTGTTGGATTCTTTCAGCCTCATGCCCCAGCACAAGGATCACTTCATCCACTTGCGAGCGGCTTAGGTTTTCCAGGACCCGCTGCAGGATGGTCCGGCCCTCCCAGTCCAGCAATTGCTTGGTCTGGCCCATGCGCTTTGATTCTCCGGCTGCAAGCACGATCGCCGAGATCACTTTCGCTCCGTTTTATAGGACGCAGATTTTCGCGGATGAACGCAGAAAAGAATATCCTAAAATTGTTTAACCACAGAGGTCACAGAGAACACAGAGATATGGAAGCAGAAGACTGTTTCAATATTTTGTATTTATAATCCTAGGAATCTGCGTTCATCTGCGTCCTAAAAAAATTCCTGGATCATTATGCGGATAGTCCCACCAAAATCTCTCCCAGGCTTTTCAAACCCCGAAGGGTGCTGGCGGGCAGGAAATGATCCACGTAGGGCAGGGCGGTTCGCATTCCCTGGCAAAGGGGACGGTACTCCGGGCTTCCCAGGAGGGGGTTCATCCAGATGACGCGGCGCGCTTTTCTTTTGATCCGCTTCATCTCCACGTCCAGGAGCTCCGGTTCTCCCCTGTCCCACCCGTCGCTGATCAGGATAACGACCGCGGATTGGGCCGCCAGGGTCCTGGCGTACCGTTCGTTGAACAAATGGAGACATTGTCCGATCTGGGTTCCCCCGGACCAGTCCTGTACCCGCTTGCCCATGGCCGTCAGGGCTTCCCCCCACCTGTAGTGCCGTAAGATATCGGTGATCCGCGTCAGCCGCGTGCTGAAGACCAAGGTCTCGCTCCGGGGGAAAATCTTCTGCAATCCGAAGAAGAACTGCAAGATAAACCGGGTAGAAGCGTCCATGGACCCGCTCACATCACAGATGACAATGACCTTCATGGGTTTGATTTTTCGCCGCCGCCGCACCAGCTCCAGGATCTCTCCGCCGTACCGAACAGCCTTCCGCATGGTGCGGGGGAAATGGATCTCCCGGCCTTTGGAGGACGGTTTCCGCCTCCGGCTTACCCGGCTGGCGATCTGAGAAAGGAGCCGCAACAACTCCCGGCCCAAGGCCTTCTGGTCCTCCGGGGGAAACTGGCCGAACTCCTTGACCATCAAGGCCTCTTTAGGACTGTAGCCGCTGGGGAGGCGTTCTTCTTCGCCTCCTTCCTCTGCCGGGGATAATTCCCATTGCTGAGATGTGGAACGGAGGTCCTCTTCCTCCGTCTCCTCGTCGGCCACCACCTCCTCCCCGGCGGGAGCCTCGAGATCCAGGGGGAGTTCCGGTTTGGGGCTGAAGAATTGTTCGAGGAGCTCGTCGAAGACAGCCAGGTCTTCGCGGGAAGAGACGAGGTTGGCCCGTAAGGCCGAAGAAAAATCCTGGCGCCTGGACAGGTCGATGACCTCCAAACTCCGGACGGCATCCATCACCCGGCCGGGCGTAATCTTCAGCCCCTTCTTTTTTAAGCGCCGGGCGAAAAGAAGAACGTGGGAAAGAATTTCTCCTTGGCGGTAGCCTTGCATGGGAGAGCCTTCACCGTAGGTCAAGCGCAGGGAATCTGGGTGCAGGTCGGGCCTTCTTTGAGTGGCAGGCCGCTCAGCAAGTCCTCCATTCCGGAATCCTTCAGCTGTTTCAGGTCCTCGTAATACTTGACGATGCAACCCATGGTTTCCCGGACCGCCTGAACGTCGAGCTCCTCTTTGCCCAGGGCCATCAGGGCCATGACCCAGTCGAGCGTTTCGGCGATTCCCGGTCTCTTGTAAAATTCTTTCTTGCGGACCTGCTGCATGAAGGAACAAACCTGATTGACGAGGGTCTCCTCCACTCCCGGCACTTTCGCCAGGACGATCCGCTTCTCTTTTTCCAAAGAAGGATAGTCGATCCAGTGGTAGAGGCAGCGCCGTTTTAGCGCATCGTGCAGTTCCCGCGTGCGGTTGGAGGTGAGGACGACATACGGCCGTTGCCTGGCCCGTATCGTACCGATCTCCGGAATGGTAATCTGGAAATCCGAGAGGACTTCCAGGAGGAAGGCCTCGAATTCTTCGTCCGAGCGGTCGATCTCATCGATGAGCAACACGACGGGTTTCTGAGAGTCGTTCTGGATGGCTTCCAGGAGAGGTCGCCGGATCAAAAACTCCGGGCTGAAGATCTCCTGTCCGACAGTCTCCCGGGGAACTTCACAGATCTCGGCCTGTTTCATCCAGAGAATCTGCTTGGGGTAGTTCCATTCGTAAAGGGCCGCGCTCGCGTCCAACCCCTCGTAGCATTGCAGACGGATCAGACGGGTATCCAGAACTTGGGCCAAAACCTTGGCGATCTCCGTCTTCCCCACCCCTGCTTCCCCCTCCACCAGTATGGGTTTCCCTAACTTCATGGACAGATACAAAACCGTCGCCGTGGGCCGGTCCGTAATGTATTTGGCTCCTTCCATGGTGCGCTGGATTTCTTCGATGGTCTCTAGCATTTTTCCGTTCCTTTAATTTCCTTTTTCGTCCCCCGGCGCACCTGGATCATCTCGGCCACAATGGAGACGGCGATCTCCTCCGGAGTTACCGCTCCAATATCCAACCCGATGGGCGCATGGACGCGCTGCAACTGTTCCGCTTTGAACCCTTTCTCTTTTAGCTCATTATACACGGTCTGGATCTTCTTCCGGCTGCCGATCATGCCGATATACTTGGCCTCCTGCTTAAGGGCCCATTCCAAAACTTCCTGATCATAGGCGTGTCCTCGCGTGACGATGACCAGGTAGCTGGCCGGATTGACCTTCAATTTCGGCAGGGCCAGCGGGAATTCCTCGGCGATCACTTCCTCCGCCTCCGGGAAGCGCTCCTTATTGGCGAACTGCGGACGGTCATCGACCACCACCGCCTGAAACCCCACCATGGTGCTCATCTTCGACAGGGAAAGTGAGATGTGTCCCCCCCCGAAGATGAAAACGCGGGAAGAAGGCGTAATGGGTTCGATGTAGATGTCCATCACCCCTCCACAGATCATACCCCCTTCTTCGGCGTTCCTTCCCGTGAGGTCCAGATGAATCGTTTTCGGCTTATCCTCGGCCATGACCTTCATCGCCTCCTGCCAGACCTCAGCCTCCATGCACCCTCCGCCAACGGAACCCAGGAACTTCCCGTCCTCGAGGATCAGCATCTTGGCCCCCGTTTCCCGGGGCGTGGACCCTTTGGTGCTGATGATCGTGGCCACGGCCCCGCGCCTCCCTTCGGCCCGGATCTTCAAGATCTCGTCAAACAAATCCGGCATACTCAACCCCCATTTTTATTGGGACGCAGATTTTCGCAGATAAAACGCAGATAAAAAAATTTTATATTTATAATCCTAAATATCTGCGTTCATCTGCGTCCAATTGTATTTTGATTTTTGCTTTTATTTATTATACCGCATCAAAACCGCTTCCAGCACTCCCCCGCCGATGGCCCGGGCTTTTTCTGAGATGGCGAAGCAATGTTCCCGGATGCCTCGCGGGTCTATATCCCCTACTTTCATCTGTTCCTGCACCCGAAGCCCATCCCGGAGGATTCCCCTCAGAACTCCGGCGATCTTTGAATCCAGGGGGATGCCCTCCACTTCGGCCACGACTTCCCCCTTTTCCACCCGATCTCCGATCCGCTTCTTTCCCTTAAATTTGCCTGTGACCGGAGCCTTGAGGACCCTTTCCCGGGTATAGCCGGAAATCTCGCCCGGGATGCCGGTATCGGGTTCGGCCTCTCCTTCCTCGATTACCTTTCCCAGTCGATGGCCGCGGTTGGTCTCGATGATCAAATGCACATCCTCATGGGCACGGAAGCCGGGTCCAAGGCCGATAACCAGAGGAGCATCGGTGATGCGGGTTCCGGTGTTCCTCTTGGCCAGGATGGCATCCACGAGCACATCGGGGTTGAGGACCCGGCGGATGGCGCATTCCGGGTCTACAACCACCGGCACCTTGCCTTCCTCCCAGGCGCGGGAAATTTCCTCTTTTCCAACCACCCGCTCGGCCAGAAGCCCTTCGACTCCCATTTGGCCCTCAAAAACGGCTTCGCAGAAAGAGACTGCTCGACGCACGGCCAGGGGTTGGGGGATTTCTGTGAGGCAAACGCGGAAGCCGGATCGGGTCAGGCGGTGGGCCACTCCCGTCGCCATTTCCCCTCCACCTTTGACCAGTATGATCAGGTCTTTCAACCGCCGGATTTTTTCGTTCATAAAGAACCCGGTTCCAAAAAGCCATGGCCACAGAGGTCACAGCGCGGCAGAGCCGCAACAAAAAACCTTTAGCCACAGAGGGCACAGAGTTCACAGAGATATTAGCAAAAGACCATGCGGGACATGGATATCCAATGATAAAGACAGATAAAATTCATTACAAAAATCTTTACGAAATTTAAAGCGTTTGAACATTAGTAGTACAGAGATAAAAACAAAATAGTTCAGCTCCCTCCCACAGCCGTGGGCGCCGATTTACGCCTTCATGTATAGAATTCGCTCGGTAGATGAAATTATCATCGTCATTCTCTGTGGTCTCTGTGCCCTCTGTTCGCAGCCCATAATGCTGCGTGTCTTGCCGGTGAAAGTCCGGCTCCGGCAATTGACTGTATGGCCGGATAGTTATATTCGACGCCCTCCGAAGGTGACTCCAGGGGGCGAA
>Ga0315276_10001313_pt1 | contig 22199 bp, 36 predicted proteins | sample YL17G05_0_MG_FD_204542 | JGI IMG/M metagenome (GOLD analysis project Ga0315276, IMG submission 204542) | Sediment microbial communities from Yellowstone Lake, YNP, Wyoming, USA - YL17G05_0 | ecosystem: Environmental > Aquatic > Freshwater > Lake > Sediment | place: USA: Wyoming | collected... | reverse complement strand
TCATCGTACAGGACGCGAAAATAAAGTTCGCCAATAAACGGTGCTTTGAATTTGTGCAATATTCGCACGAGGAGCTTACCTCCAGGCCTTTCAGCGAATTCGTCTACGCGCCAGATATGCCAATGGTATTGGAACGCTATACGGCCAGGCTCAGCGGGCAAAGCGTAGAATCGATGTACCCTTTCAGGTTTGTAGATAAAGACGGTTCGGTAAAGTGGGTGGAAATGCGGGCAACACCTGTTCTTTGGGATAACAGGGCGGCCATACTCACATTGATGACTGATATCACCGGCAGGCGGCAAGCCGAGGAAGCGCACCAGGAGAGCGAAACCCGTTACCGCCTGCTGGCGGACAATTCGCTGGATGTCATCTGGACGGCTGACATGAAATTGGCAATCAACTATGTCAGCCCATCAATACTGCAGCATACAGGCTATGAGCCAGAAGAGGTTATTGATTCGCTGCAACAGGATCCCATGAACGCTGTCAAGCTGGGCTGGTCGGAAGAGGATGTCGAACGTAGAATGGCCTGCCTGCGCACCCTGGTCCACGATAAAGCGGGCAAGCAAATGCTGGAATATCAAATGAGGCACCGGGATGGATCAGTCCACTGGGCAGAGGAAACACTCAGCATTATGCGGGGCAGGGTGGGAGAGCCTACCGGCATCCTCGGGGTGATGCGGGATATCTCCCAGCAGAAAAAAATCACGGAACAGCTTATCAGCGCTGACCGGCTTGTCTCCATGGGGGAGATGGCCGCCGGTCTGGCCCACCAGGTGAATAACCCGCTTACCACCATCATGGGGTTTGCTTACCTGCTACAGCAGAACCCCGCCACACCAGAGGTTATCAAAGAGGACATCGGAGCAATATATGAGGAAAGCAAACGGGCGTCGGAGGTAATAAAGAATTTTCTACTTTTTACACGGGGACAGCAAACGGAAAAAATAGTGATTCAAATCAATGACGTTGTGGAGGCCGCGCTCAGCTTGAGGCAAAGCCGGCTGGAGTTAGAGAATATAAAGGTAGATAAGCACCTGGCGGAGGGTTTGCCTTCTATACATGGCAACGCCGCGCAACTTCAGCAGGCGCTGGTCAACATTGTGCTCAACGCCGAGCATTTCATGTACCAGGCTCATCAGCGGGGCACCCTCGAGGTAACCACCACCGTCAGCGGGACTCATGTCAAAGTCATAATCAGCGATGACGGCCCTGGCATAGCGGCGGACAAGCTGGAGAGGGTTTTCGAACCATTTTACTCTACCAGGGAAAGCGGTGAGGGCACCGGCCTGGGACTCAGCGTCTGCCACGGTATTATCAAAGAGCATGGCGGAAATATCTATGCCGAGAGCGCCCCCGGCAGAGGAGCAACTTTTACGGTGGAGTTGCCCGCCGGCCAGCAGGGCTTTATACTTGTATAGCTATTATTGACAGGAATTAAGTGCTTGTGATAATATTTCCATTTGTTGCAAACTTGCGCTAATATTAATACGTTTAGCGCAGGTTAGGCATTACCTGGATATTAGATTAGCCGGCTGGTTGACCCGGGATGTGGGCCAGATCGGGAAGTAGTCCGGGGGCAACTAAGCGGCTTTTTAATTTGCCGAAAATTTGATAAAAAAAATGAGGAAGAGATTAGTATGCCGACAGTAAACCAGCTGGTCAGAAAAGGCCGCCGCAAGGTGGGCAGGAAGACCAAGTCTCCCGCGTTGCAGGTGATATACAATACGCTGAAAAACAAGTCGCGCAAAGGTGTATGTTCACCCCAGAAGCGCGGGGTCTGTGTGCAGGTTAAAACCATGACCCCCAAAAAGCCGAACTCGGCGCTGCGTAAGATAGCCCGTGTAAGGCTGACCAACCACATCGAGGTCACGGCATATATCCCGGGCGAAGGCCACAATCTCCAGGAACATTCGGTCGTACTCATCCGCGGCGGCAGGGTAAAAGACCTGCCGGGCGTTCGCTATCATATTATCCGCGGCACGCTTGATGCTGCGGGTGTCGACAAGCGCAGGCAGGGACGCAGCAAATATGGCGCCAAGGCGCCCAAGAAAGCTACTGCAGCCAGCTAAATTTAATGGGGAGATAATATGTCAAGGCGAGCCAAATTTGTTAACAGGGAAGTCAGCCCGGACCCGCAATACGGGAGCGCGGTGGTTGCCAGGTTTATCAATAAGATAATGTATAAGGGCAAGAAATCAACAGCCCAAGGCATTGTTTACGATGCCTTTGAGCGCATAAACAAACAGATGAAGACAGAGCCCCTCCAGATTTTTGAGCAGGCTATGAAGAATGCCACCCCTATGCTGCAGGTTAAATCGAGGCGCGTGGGCGGTGCTACATACCAGGTGCCCATTGAGGTCAGCCCTGAACGCGGCGAGTTCTTGGCGACCAAGTGGATCATTACTTATGCAAGGGATCGCAGCGGCAGGTCGATGGCTGAAAGGCTGGCCGCAGAATTGATGGATGCTGCCCAGGGGCAGGGCAATACCATTAAAAAGAGACAGGATACCCATAAGATGGCCGAGGCCAACAAGGCGTTTGCACACTACAGATGGTAACAATTGGAATAAAGGAATCCCGGCCGAAATCAGGCCAGGCTGGTAATAAAGTGGCAAGGTCATTTGAGTTGGATCATGTCCGGAATATTGGCATCATCGCCCATATAGATGCCGGTAAAACCACGACTACTGAGCGGATACTTTTCTATACGGGAAGAACCTATAAAGTAGGAGAGGTGCATGACGGCACTGCTGTCATGGACTGGATGGTGCAGGAAAGGGAACGAGGCATTACCATTACCTCCGCGGCTACTACGTGTCACTGGAATGAAAGGCGGATTAATATTATTGATACCCCGGGCCATGTTGATTTCACCGCTGAAGTGGAACGCAGCCTGCGTGTGCTGGACGGTGGAGTGGTGGTGCTGGATGCAGTAGCCGGGGTTGAAGCGCAATCCGAAACCGTTTGGCGCCAGGCAGATAAATATGGAGTGCCGCGGATATGCTTCATCAACAAGATGGACAGGGTGGGCGCCGATTTTGAGCGTACCATTGGTATGATAGAGGAGCGCCTCAAGGCCAAAACCGTAAAGATACAGTTGCCCATCGGCAAGGAGAGCCTTTTCAGCGGTGTGGTTGACCTGGTAAGGAAGAAGGCCTGGTCCTTTCCTGATGAAGTAACTGAAGATCCGGCGGAAATTGAAATCCCGCAGGATTTGAAGGAAATAGTAGACCAGGCCAGGCATGATATGATCGAGAGGCTGGCGGAAAACGACGACCAGCTTATGCTCAAGTATGTTGATAACCACGGAATAAGTGAAGAGGATATCAAGGCAGCAATAAGACGGCTTACGGTCGCAAACAGGATCGTGCCTATCGTGTGCGGCAGCGCACTGCGCAATAAAGGTATCCAGTTGGTACTCGATGCCGTCGTAGATTACCTGCCTTCGCCACTGGATAAACCGCCGCTTAAGGTCATGGATACTGAAACCGGCGAGGAAGTGGCGCGCCCAGCCAGCGATGATGCGCCCTTTACAGCCCTGGCATTTAAAGTGGTGTCAGATCCTTTTGTCGGCAGGCTGGTCTATTTCAGGGTATACTCGGGCAGCATCAAGGTGGGCGCCCAGATATATAATGCCAGCAGGCAAAACCGGGAAAGGCTGGGACGGCTGCTTCTCATGCACGCTAATAAGCGCGAGGAGATCGACGAGGTGGATACCGGGTGCATCGCTGCAACGCTCGGCCTGAAGAACACCTTCACGGGTGATACGCTCTGCGGGGCAGGGCAGTCGGTCTTGCTGGAAGATATAAAGTTCCCCGAACCGGTGATCTCCCAGGCGGTTGAGCCCAAGAGCAAGGCTGACCAGGATAAATTAGGGGATGCTATGGGAAAGCTGGCCGAAGAGGACCCCACTTTCAAAATCCGCACCAACGAGGAGACGGGCCAGACAATTATTTCCGGTATGGGTGAATTACACCTTGAAGTCCTCATCGACCGTATGATGAGGGAATTCGGCGTGCAGGTCAGGGTAGGGAATCCGCAGGTGGCATATAAGGAAACTATAACCATCCCGGTCGAGGCGGAAGGCCGCTTCATCCGCCAGACGGGCGGCCACGGGCAGTACGGCCACTGCTGGCTTAAGATCGAGCCGGGCGAGCGCAACAGCGGATTTATATTTGTTAACGCCGTCCGCGGCGGAGATATCTCTAAGCAATATATACCGGCTATCCAAGCAGGTGTGCGTGAAGCACTTGACACTGGTGGTGTGAGCGGATACCCGCTCGTCGATATTAAGGTATCGGTATTCGACGGCAGCGAACACGATGTCGATTCATCGGAGATGGCATTCAAAATGGCCGGTTCGATAGCACTTAAAGAGGGTGTTAGTAAAGCCAAACCGGTTATTCTGGAGCCTATTATGCGCCTTGAATGCGTTACCCCGTCCTCCTTTATGGGTGAAGTCATCGGGGACTTGAATTCGAGACGCGGGCAGATACAGGGTATTGAAACGCACGGTGAGACCTGCGTTATCCATTGCTTTATGCCACTGGCGGAGTCTTTCGGCTACGCAACTACGTTAAGGTCGCTGACACAGGGCAGGGCTACTTCCTCGATGGAATTCCAGCAGTACAATGAAGTGCCCGCCAATATACGTGAAGAAATGTTAGCTAAATCAAAGGGTAGGTAAATGACCAAGCAGAAGATAAGAATTAAATTGAGGGGATACGATCACAGGCTGGTCGACCAGTCAGCCGGGCAGATTATCGACACTGCCATTAAATCAGGAGCTGAAGTTATAGGCCCGGTACCGTTACCGACGAGGATTGAGAAATTTTGCGTAATCAGGTCAAGTTTTATTGACAAGGATTCCCGTGAGCAGTTTGAGATACGCACTCATAAAAGGCTGATCGATATAGTCGGGCCGACGACCAAGACCATTGACGCTTTGACGCAGCTGCAGTTGCCGTCAGGCGTGGAAATTGATATCAGATTGTAGGAATGTAAGAAATGGCTGGCATACTTGGTAAAAAAATCGGAATGACGCAGTTATATAGGGAAAACCTGGAGATAGCCGTGACGGCAATCGAAGCAGGTCCCTGTTGCGTTATACAGGTCAAGACCCTGGAGAAGGATAAGTATAATGCTGTCCAGATAGGATTTGGTGAATCCAAGAAGCTGAACAAGGCAGAGAAGGGACATCTCAAGGAGAACGGCAATTACAGGTACCTACGCGAATTCCGCCTTGATGATGTGAAAGATTACCAGGTCGGGCAAAAAATCGATGTGGGGATGTTCAAGGCTGGAGACATCGTCCAGATCGAGGGTGTCTCGAAGGGCAAGGGATTTGCCGGAGGCGTAAAGAGGCATCATTTCAAGGGTGGACCAAAGACACATGGCCAGTCGGACAGACACCGCGCGCCCGGTTCCATTGGTTCCACCACCACCCCCGGCCGGGTTTTAAAAGGATTGCGCATGGCCGGTCACATGGGCGCCCGCAAGGTGACAGCCCTCAACTGCGAAGTGGTAGAGGTCGACACGGCAAAAAATGTAGTGCTGCTTAAAGGTGCAGTTCCCGGCGCCAGAGGCGGGATTCTGTTGATCGAGAAAGCATCATAAAGGGTTATTGCAGTGGAATTAGAAGTATTTGATTTGAAAGGCGAAAAAGCAGGCAAGATCAAGGTCAGCGATTACGTGTTTGGTGAGACCGTCAATGAGGCGGTCGTACACCAGGCGCTGCTGATGCAGCTGGCCAACCGCCGCCAGGGTACTGCAGATACGCAAACGCGCTCCGATGTCAGCAGGAGCACCAAGAAGCAATATGCACAGAAACATACCGGCCGGGCCAGGCGCGGCGGGGCGAGTTCGCCCCTGATGAAAGGAGGCGCCGTCGTATTTGGCCCGCACCCCAGGAGCTACCGGCAGGATATGCCCAGAAAAATGCGCCGGCTGGCCTTGCGCAGTGTACTTTCAGGCAAGATGCGTGACGGTGAGATCAAGATTTTGAAGAAGTTGGAACTTAGCGAGGCTAAAACTAAATTGATGTCGGAGATACTGGATGCCCTGGGCATTGACAATACAGCCATCATCGGAGTTGCGCGGGGTAACGATTATGTGACGATGGCAAGCTCAAACCTGCCTGGCATCAAAACCACCATGGTTTCGATGCTCAATGTGGCAGACCTGCTTTCCCATAAAGTGCTGGTTCTCGACGTTGATGCCGTTAGACGTATTGAAGAGCTTTGGGACAAGAAAGAGGCCAAAAGTCAGGGGAAGGCGGCATAAAGCTCCGAGAGGATTATTAGCAAAATGAATTTATATGAAGTTTTACGCAGGCCGCTGGTAACTGAAAAGAGCACAAGGCTCTCTGAAAGTAACAAATATGTTTTTGAAGTTGATAAAAGAGCTTGCAAGGACCAGGTAAGGGTGGCCGTTGAGAAGGCGTTTAAGGTGGGGGTAGTGAGCGTTAACATGATCAGGGTGCCCGGCGAAGTCAAGCGCATGGGCAGGAGGGCGGTAGCCCGCCCTTCATGGAAGAAAGCAATTGTGACACTCAAAGAAGGCGATAAAATACAGTTCTTTGAGGGAGTCTAAGATAACAGGAGTATAAATTGGGTTCTGTTATAAAGAAACGTAAAAAAAAGATGGCGAAACACAAGCATCGCAAGCTTCTGAGGAAGACCCGATGGCAAAGACGCCACGCTTAATAATGTAGGAGTAATTTGATTTGGCTTTAAAGACATTTCGCCCTACATCCCCCGGGCGCCGCGGAATGGTGAAGATATCGTTTGACGATATCACCAAGACGGTGCCGGAAAAAGCTCTGCTGGTACCCAAGAAAAGGAAAGCGGGAAGAAACAGCAGGGGCGTGATAACAACACGCCACAGGGGTGGCGGCGCTAAACAGAAGACCCGTATCATTGACTTTAAGAGGGATAAGTTGGGAGTGCCCGGAAAAGTGGCCGCTATCGAATATGATCCCGGCCGCACAGCACGCATCGCTCTGATCTTTTATGCCGACGGCGAAAAGCGCTATATGCTCTGCCCTCTTGGAGTGGGTGTTGGAGACACTATTCAAGCCGGGGAAAATGCTGAGGTCAAGCCTGGCAATAACCTGCCTTTGGGCCTCATCCCCGCAGGTACCGCGGTGCATAACCTGGAGTTTGAACCCAACAAGGGTGGCCAGATTGTCAGGAGCGCGGGCACCTCGGCCCAGGTACTGAGCAGGGAAGATAGATATACGACGGTCCGCCTGCCTTCCGGTGAAGTACGCCGCTTTATGAATGAATGCAGGGCTACCATCGGCCAGGTAGGAAACCTTGACCACCAGAATATTAAACACGGTAAAGCAGGACGGGTACGCTTGCTGGGACGGCGGCCCAAGGTGAGGGGTTCCGCTATGAGTCCCCGTGACCATCCGCATGGTGGTGGCGAAGGCAGGTCGCCGCGCGGTATGCATCCCAAGACACCACAGGGCAAGCCGGCATTGGGACACAGGACACGCGTTGGCAAGGTATCCGATAAATTGATCGTAAGGCGCCGCTACGCAGCGAAATAAAGAGGTAAATTAAGTATGTCACGTTCAGCGAGAAAGGGTCCGTACTGTCATCCCAAGCTGCTGAAAAAAATAGAAGCGCTTAATAGGACAGGCGAGAAGCAGGTAATCAAGACCTGGGCGCGGTCTTCTACGATAATGCCCGAAATGCTCGGCCACACGATTGGTGTGCATGACGGCAGGCGGCATGTACCGATTTTTATAACTGAAAATATGGTCGGACATAAACTGGGCGAGTTCGCCATAACACGCACGTTCCGCGGCCATGTCGGCAAAGCCACAGCCGCAGCACCCGTCAAGAAGAAATAAGCAGGTAAAAAATGAGAGTTGGAGCAATAGCTAAAGATATCGGCATACCGCCTCGCAAGATGAGGCTTGTGGTGGATATGGTGCGTGGTAAAAAAGTTGAAGACGCGCTTAATATACTGAAATTCACGCCCACCCCTGCAGCTAAAGTTATTGCGAAGGTTATTAAATCCGCCTCTGCCAATGCGGAAAATAACTACCAACTGGACCCCGCTGAATTAAAGGTCGTTCATATAGTGGCCGATGAAGCGCGCACGCAGAAGAGATATAGGCCCCAATCCCGGGGCCGTTTCAGCCCTATATTGAAACGTGCGACGCATATCAAGGTTTTCGTTTCCGAGGAGGGAAAATAATTGGGACATAAAGTACATCCCTACGGTTTCAGGATCGGCATAATACGCGGCTGGAAGGCCAAGTGGTTTAATGAGAAGCATTACCTGGAAACATTGCATGACGATCTCATGCTTCGCAAAGAGATAAAGCGAAGGCTGCGCGAGGGCGCGGTGGCCAGGGTTGAGCTCGACCGGCAGGGGAATGATATAGTTGTGACCATTTTCACCGCCCGTCCGGGTATTGTTATCGGCCGGGGCGGCCAACGAGCCGAGGAATTGCGGTCGCAGCTGGAAAAACTCTGCGGCAAGAAAGTCAAATTATCCATTAAGGAAGTTGAACAACCTGAGACAGAAGCGGCACTCGTGGCACGCAATATCGCTGATTCGCTGGAAAGGCGCGTGGCTTTCAGGCGAGCTATGAAACAGGCAGCTTTTAAGACCAGGCAGGCCGGCGCTAAGGGCGTAAGGATATGCTGCTCCGGCAGATTGGGAGGCGCTGAAATCGCCAGGCGTGAAACTGTCCGCGAAGGCCAGTTGCCGCTACATACACTTTGTGCGGATATCGATTATGGCGTGGCGGATGCCCATACAACCATGGGCAACATCGGCGTCAAGGTATGGGTTTACAAAGGCAACATTATTCCTGAAGTAAGGAGAGAAAGTGTTACAACCGAAACGAGTGAAGTATCGTAAGTGCCATAGAGGCCACCTGCGTGGCAAGGCACAATCCGGCAATACGATTACCTTCGGTGACTTCGGTATGCAGGCAGCAGAAGGTCACTGGATTACGTCAAGGCAAATCGAGGCGGCCCGACGCGTTATTGTGCGTTACCTGCGCCGCGGCGGCCAGGTATGGATACGCATATTCCCGGATAAATCTGTCACTAAGAAGCCGGCCGAGACCAGGATGGGCAGCGGTAAAGGCGCTGTCGACCACTGGGTGGCAGTGGTAAAGCCCGGCAGGATGCTGTTTGAAATCGGCGGCATTAAGGAGATTTCGGCTAAGGAAGCGCTTACCCTGGCTGCACATAAATTGCCGATCAAAACCAGGTTCGTAGCACGTGAAACTCTTAAAGAAGAGGTAAAAGGTGAAACTCACTGAAATCAAGGCGTTAGGTGACGCCGAACTACAAAAAAAATTGGAGGAAGCTCACCAGGAGCTGTTTAACCTGCGCTTCAAGCTGGCAACCAGGCAATTGGTCAACCACAGCGAATTGCCCAAGGTAAGGAAAAGGATCGCCAGGATAAACACCATAATACGCGAGAGGGAGCTTGGCAAGAAGTAAAAAATGGAAAAAAACCGGAAAACAAGGATCGGCAAAGTAACCAGCAATAAGATGCAAAAGACGGTTGTCGTGCGGGTTGATAACCTGCGCAGGCATCCGCTGTATCATAAGGTTGTCAGGCATTCCTCCAGCTTCAAGGCCCATGATGAGGATAACGCCTGTAATATCGGTGACACGGTGAAAATCGTTGAAACCCGGCCTCTGTCCAAGGACAAGAATTGGCGGATCGTGGAAATAATTCAAAAAGCAGATATAGTCGGTGTCTTAAAGGACGATTTGGCACAGGCAAACCAGGAGAACTGAAGTGATTCAGACGTTAACCAGACTAAAAGTTGCGGATAACACGGGTGCGCGTCAGGTGATGTGCATCGGGGTGCCCGGAGGCACCCGCAGGCGCTACGCTTCCGTTGGTGATGTTATCACCTGCAGCGTCAAGCGTGCCATCCCGGGCGGCGTAGTTAAGAAAGGCGACGTGGTAAAGGCGGTTATCGTGAGGATAGCCCAGCATCACCACCGGCCGGATGGCTCTTACGTGCGTTTTGACGATAACGCCGCCGTGATACTCGATGATAAAGGCAACCCCAAGGGGACCCGTATTTTCGGACCGGTGGCCAGGGAATTAAGGGATAAGAATTTTATGAAGATAATTTCCCTCGCTCCAGAGGTGCTCTAAGATGAAGATTCAGAAGAATGATAATGTGCTCATCATAGCCGGCAAGGACCGGGGCAAGAAGGGCAAGGTGCGTAAAGCCATACCTGATAAGGATAAAGTGATTGTGGAAGGCTTTAACATGATAAAGCGGCATTCCAAGACCAAGGGCAAGACCAGGCAGGCCGGCATTATCGAGCTCGAGGCGCCTATCCATATCTCCAACGTGATGATTATTTGCAACAAATGTAATAAACCGGCGCGCGTGGGGTACCGGGCGCTGGAGGATGGCAAGAAGACCAGGTATTGCCATAGCTGCTCCGAAATCATAGATTAATTTGAGGTAACCCGATAATGGTAAGGCTAAAAGAAAGATACAATAAAGAAATCGTGCCGCAACTGATTAAAAAGTACGGCTATAAAAACATCATGGAAGTGCCGAGGGTAAACAAGATAGTGCTGAATCTCGGCATGGGCGAATCACTGGCCAATCCCAAGGCCATGGAAGCGGCCGGAAAGGATCTGTCCGCCATCGCAGGACAGCATGCCGTGGTAACCAAGGCCAAGAAGTCCATCGCTGCCTTCAAGCTGCGAGAGGGCACGCCTATCGGCATGATGGTCACGCTGCGGAATAAGAGGATGTACGAATTCCTGGATAAGTTAGTTAGCGTCGTCCTTCCCAGGATACGCGATTTCCAGGGCGTGCCGCGGGACGCTTTCGACGGTCAGGGCAATTATAGCCTGGGCATGAAAGAGCAGATCGTGTTCCCTGAGATTGAATACGATAAAGTGGACAAAACCAGGGGACTTGAGATAACGATAGTTACATCGGCGAAGACGGACGAGGACGGCAGGCACCTGCTCGAGGCGATAGGCATGCCGTTCAAGAAAAATTAGTAGGGTTTAATTATGGCGAAGTTATGCAAAATAAATAAGGCAAACCGGCCGGCGAAATTTAAGGTGCAGCAGCATAGCAGGTGCAAGTTGTGCGGCAGGCCAAGGGCATATATGCGCAAATTTGGCATGTGCCGTATCTGCTTCCGCGCGCTGGCCCTGAATGGTGAACTGCCCGGCGTACGGAAATCAAGCTGGTAAAATTATTAACGGAGTTGTTTATCAATGGTTACTGATCCGATTGCTGATTTGTTGACTCGAGTGCGCAATGCTGCCATGGCACGCCATGACAGTGTGACGATGCCTGCCTCCAAAATGAAAATTCCGATTGCTAAAATCCTCAAGGACGAGGGTTTTATCGCCGATTATTCCATAATTAAAGGTGAACCGCAGCGCCTGATTAAGATTACGCTTAAGTATATCGATAAGCAGCCTGCTTTCGTCGGCCTTGAGCGCGTGAGCAAACCTGGACTCAGGGTTTATAAAGGCAAAGGGGAGATCCCCAGGGTTTTCGGCGGGCTAGGTATCGCGATTATTTCCACTTCCAAGGGACTGCTGACCGGGCAGGAAGCATGGAAGAAAAACCTTGGCGGTGAAGTACTATGTTACGTATGGTAATTGAACTCAGAGAGGTGAACCTGTGTCTCGTATAGGACGGATGCCCGTAACGGTACCTGCCGGAGTTAAGGTAAAGATCAAAGGCAGCGAAGTTACAGTAGAGGGAAGCAAAGGTAAATTGATCCGCGAATTCCATCCTGATATCAATATCAAGGAAGAAAGCGGGAAGTTGATTGTTTCGCGCCCCACCGATAACCGCCAGCACCGCGCTTTACATGGATTGAGCAGGTCGCTGCTGGCCAATATGGTGGACGGAGTAACCAAGGGATTTGAGAAAAATCTCGAACTGTCCGGCGTCGGGTACAGGGCGCAGAAAACGGGGAATAAACTAACCCTGCAGATAGGCTATAGCCACCCTGTGGAATTCGACCCTCCGCAGGGCATAGATATCGTTGTGGAAGGCAATACTAAAATACGCATAGCCGGTATTGATAAAGAACTCGTGGGTGAGACAGCAGCCGAAATCAGGCGCATACGTATCCCTGACGCTTACAAGGGCAAGGGCGTTAAATATGCCGGCGAAAAACTTCGCCTGAAGCCGGGTAAGGCTGGTAAGACAGCTACGAAAGGGAAATAAGAATGCCTAAAGTAAGTTCTAATATAGCAAGGAAAAGGCGACATGCCCGCATCAGGGTCACTCTTACAGGCACGCCCGGACAGCCGAGGTTGTGCGTATTCCGCAGCCTGACCAATATTTATGCCCAGATTATCGATGACACAAGCGGAAACACTGTTGCCTCAGCTAACAGTCTGAATGAGGGCATAAAAGACCAGTTAAAGGGCAAAAGTAAGATACAGGTAGCCGAGTTGATCGGGGCTGAACTGGCTAAAAGTGCCCAGGAGAAGGGCATTAGCCAGGTGGTATTCGACCGTGGCGGCTACAAATACCACGGAAGGGTCAAAGCCCTGGCCGAGGCAGCACGTAAAGCAGGGTTAAAATTCTGAGGATTTGAGTATGAAAGCAGCGACGAAAGTACATAACATCATGCCACGGGTCGATATCAGTGATATGGAATTCACCGAAAAGCTGGTGTCGCTTGACCGCGTTACCAAGGTCGTAAAAGGCGGCAAAAACATGCATTTCCGCGCGCTGGTAGTTGTCGGTGACGGCAAAGGCCACGTGGGCGTAGGATTGGGGAAGGCCAGGGAGGTCCCTGAGGCCATCCGTAAGGCCGGCGTGTCAGCCAAGAAGAATGTCATCAGCGTGGTTTTCAGAGGCAACACTATCCCTCATGAAAGCCTCTTCAAATTCGGGGCAGCCAGGGTGCTGCTCAAGCCTGCGTCCCCGGGTACGGGAGTGATCGCCGGCGGCGGCGTGCGAGCCGTGGTGGAAGCCGCTGGTGTCCGGGATATCCTGACCAAGTCGCTGGGTTGCGCCAACCCCGTAAACGTTACCAAGGCAACAGTTCTGGCCCTGGCAAATCTCAGGGACTTTAAAGAAACCGTGAGGCGGAGGAAGGGTTTGCCGGGAGCGGAGGAGAATTAGGCAAGTGGCTAAAATACTCATCAAATGGATAAAAAGCGATATCGGATATCCGGGCGACCAAAAGCGGACACTTAAGGCGCTCGGCTTTCACAGGCTCAATGAAGTGGTCGAGAAGGAAGATACCCCGGTTATCAGGGGTATGATTGCCAAAGTTAATCATATGCTTGAGATTGAAGAGAACGAACATGGATCAAAGTAATTTAAAGCCTCCGGTAGGAGCAAAACATAAAAAGAAGCGGGTCGGCTGCGGAGACGGCAGCGGGCACGGCACATTTTCTACACGCGGATGCAAAGGCCAGAAATCGAGGTCCGGCAGGGACCTGCGCCCAGGGTTTGAAGGCGGCCAGCTACCGATTATCAAGAGGCTGCCGTGGACCAGGGGATTTACCAATGTTGCCAAAATAGAGTACAGCCTGGTCAACGTAGGTGATTTGAGGCTGTTCGATGCCAATGCCGAGGTAAGCCCCGAAGCACTGGTGGAGTCCGGGCTGGTAAAAATTGCCAGGCTGCCGGTTAAAATACTCGGCAGCGGCGAACTGGACAGGCCCCTTACAGTTAAAGCTAATAAATTTTCAGCAACTGCGAAAAGTAAGATTGAAGCAGCCGGTGGTAAGGTAGAGGAGATCTAACATGCCGCAGACACAATCAAGGCCCCGCCTTATACAGGCGATGATAGATGCGTTTTCTCTGCCCGACCTAAGGCAGAAATTGATTTTTACCCTGGCCATGCTGGTTATTTTCCGCTTTATTGCCCATATACCCATACCCGGTGTGGATCTGGCCGCCCTGCAGAAGATTTTCGACCGCAGCCAGTTGCTGGGCATGCTCGACCTATTCAGCGGCGGCGCCATGAGGTATTTCAGCGTGGCAGCCATGGGGGTATATCCTTATATAACCTCGTCTATCATCATGCAGCTGCTCGTTCCTGTAATACCTGCCCTGCGCAGGCTCTCTGAGGAAGGCGAGTCCGGCCGTAACAGGATAAACCAGATAACTCACTGGCTCACGGTGCCGTTGGCGGCATTGCAGGGCTTTGCCCAATTGCAGCTGCTGCGCAGCCAGGGCGGTGTATTGCAGGCTGGCACGCTTGAGACGGTGGCCATTATCGCATCGCTGACCGCGGGCACTATGGTGTGTGTCTGGCTGGGTGAGCTTATCACCGAGCGGGGCATCGGCAATGGGGTATCCATCATCATCTTTGGCGGTATCATCGCCGGCCTGCCGGAACAGGTAGGGCGGGGTATGATTGCCAAGGATAATTGGGCCGGTGTCGGTGTATTTATACTATTGGCGCTGGCTACGGTTGTATTGATTGTGATTTTCACCGAGGGACACCGCCGTATACCCGTACAATATGCACGCACTGCTTTCAGGGGCGGCAAGATGTACAGGCAAGGGGGCTCTACGTATATCCCGTTGCGGGTCAATATGGCGGGCATGATCCCGCTGATCTTTGCCATGTCCCTGATGATATTTCCCGGCACTATAGCCAGCTATTTAGCTGCACCGGCGGGGCAGGAGCCCAATTTCGCCAATACCATCATGGAATGGTTCAACCCCAGCGCCCCACTACCGCTCGGGTTATTTTACTGGATATTTTATTTTGCGCTGGTCGTAGGGTTTACTTTCTTCTACACCATGGTCATCTTCGAGCAGATGGATTTAGCGCGTACCCTGCAGAGACAGGGGGGATTCATTCCCGGAGTGAGGCCGGGCAAGCCAACCACGGATTATTTGAACGGCGTTATCAACCGCCTGACGTGGGGGGGCGCCCTTTTCCTGGCCCTTGTGGCCATCATGCCGTTTTTTGCCAAAGAGATTACTAACGCATCGGTGATGACGCTGTCCAGCACAGCCATACTCATCGTTGTGGGCGTGGCTCTGGATACCATGAAGCAGATTGAAGCGCAGCTTACCATGCGGCGCTATGAAGGTTTCTTAAAGTAAGGAGGAGTTGATAATGTTCTTTATATTGCTTGGAGCGCCCGGAGCAGGCAAGGGTACTCAGGCAGATATTATAGTTAAAGAGATGTCTTTGCCGCACGTGGCTTCCGGCGACCTGTTCAGGCATGCCCTCAAGAACGGCACCGAGCTGGGCAAACAAGCGGAAGCCTATATGAAATCAGGCAAGCTGGTACCCGACGAGATAACCATCAAGATGATTCTCGAGAGAGTGTCTAAAGATGACTGCAAAAACGGCTGCGTATTTGACGGCTTCCCCAGGACGCTGGAACAGGCCAGGGCCCTTGATGAAGCACTTGAGAAACAGGATAAAGCGATAGAGAAGGCCATATATATAGAGGTACCGGAAGGCGTATTGTTGGACAGGCTGACCGGCCGCTGGGTTTGCCGTACCTGCCAGTCACCCTTCCACCAGCAGAACCAGCGGCCCAAGAAAGAAGGTGTTTGCGATAAGTGCGAAGGCGAGCTTTACCAGCGAGCTGATGACAAGGAAGAGACTATCAAGGAACGCCTTAAGGTGTATTTCACTCAGACCATGCCGCTGCTTGATTACTACGAGAAAAAGGGCCGGCTATTCAGGTGCAACGGCAACCAGCATATCGACGAAGTGGGCAAGGATATCGTTAAGTTTCTTAAAGGATTGAAGCAGAAAAAATAAATGATCATCATTAAATCGGCCGAAGAGATCGCAATCATGCGGCAGGCCGGCAGGATAGTAGCGATAGTATTACAGAAAATGAGCGAAGCAGTGAAACCGGGATTGAAAACCGGGCAGCTCGATGAAATTGCGGTAAAGGAATTGGGCAAATGGGATACTGCCCGGGCTTCATTCAAAGGCTACCGTGGTTACCCTGCCAGCATATGTGTTTCGGTCAATGATGAAGTTGTCCATGGCATACCCGGCAAGAGGGTTTTAAAGGAAGGTGATATAGTTTCCCTGGATTTCGGCGTTATTTACAGGGGGTTTCAGGGTGATGCCGCTATCACAGTGGGCGTCGGTACAGTCAGCCCGGAAGCCCTCAAACTGATGGAGGTTACCAGGGAATCCTTGAAAGAGGGCATAAATGCCGCCCGCGAAGGGGGTTTCCTCGGTGATATCGGTGCAGCCATACAGGGCTATGTCGAGTCAGAGGGCTTCAGCGTGGTCAGGGAATATTCCGGCCACGGAATTGGCCGGGATATGCATGAGGACCCGCTGGTTCCCAATTTCGGCAGTAAGTGCGAAGGGCTGAAGCTGAAAGAGGGGATGACAATGGCACTGGAGCCGATGGTGAACAGCGGCGGATGGAAAACCCGCGTCAATGCCAACGGCTGGACGGTGCATACCGCTGACAGCAGCCTGTCGGCCCATTTTGAGCATACTATAGCCATCAGGGGTAACGTAACTGAAATCCTGACCGTGTTATAGACTTGATATATGGATAAAAAAGAAGCTATCGAGGTCGAAGGAACCGTGACTGAATCTCTGCCCAACGCGACTTTCAGGGTGGAGCTGGCCAACGGGCATATGGTGCTGGCTCACATATCCGGGAAAATGCGCAGGCATTACATCAGGATACTGCCGGCGGATAAGGTACTGGTTGAGCTCTCACCGTACGACCTGACCAGGGGCAGGATAACTTACCGGTTCAAGTGAGAAAACGTAGCTTGTTTTGACATAAAGTATATAAAGGCTTATATTATTAAGCGGTTTTTTTAGAAAACAAGGATATATCGGAAATGAAGGTCAGAGCCTCAGTTAAGAAACGTTGTGATAAATGTAAAATAATCAGGCGCCGCGGAGTTGTGCGGGTGATCTGCGTAGTTGCCAAGCATAAGCAGCGCCAGGGATAGTCACAGGAGTAAAATAGAAGATGGCACGTATAGCAGGTGTAGATATACCCCGGGAAAAGCAGGTACAGTATTCCATCCAGTATATTCACGGGATTGGCCCCAGCGGCAGCAAGAAAATACTGACGGCGCTTAAGATAGATCCCACTAAGAAAGTGAAGGACCTTACGGATGAGGAAGTCAGCCGCATCCGTGAGAGGATAGATAAGGAATTCAGTGTCGAAGGTGAGCTCCGTAAAGAGGTTACCATGAATATCAAGCGGCTGATAGAGATTGGCAGCCGCCGCGGTATCAGGCATAAAAGGAACCTGCCGGTGAGGGGTCAGAGGACCCGCACCAATGCGCGCACCAAGCGCGGAGCCAAGAAGACGGTCGCCGGGCGCGGACAGAAGCGCGGCGCTACCAAGAAATAAAGGAGTAACCAGGTAATATGCCGCAGAAAAAAAAGGTCAGGACTAAAAAACGCGAACGCAAGTTGGTACATGAAGGCAAAGCTTTCATTACATCGACTTTTAACAATACCATCATCACGCTCACCGACAACAAGGGTGGGGTGATATCATGGGGCAGCTCGGGCACAGCAGGCTTCAAGGGCTCCCGCAAGGGCACCCCGTACGCGGCGCAGATGGCGGGGCAGGGCGCTGCCATCAAGGCCAAGGAACACGGACTGCGCCAGGTAGAGGTGTTCGTGCGCGGCCCCGGCAGCGGGCGTGAGGCTGCCATCAGGGCTCTGCAGGCGTCGGGCATCGCGGTAACCGGGATAAGGGACATTACACCTGTGCCGCATAACGGATGCAGGCCAAGAAAGAAAAGGCGAGTATAAAAAATGGCGAGATATATTGAAGCTTACTGTCGTTTATGCCGGCGTACCGGCACCAAGCTTATGCTGAAGGGGGAAAGGTGCTTTACGGCTAAGTGCGCCCTCGAGCGCAGGAATACACCCCCCGGCCCGCATGCAGCAGGCAGGAAGCGGCGGCCCAAGATATCCGAACGGGGCCTGCAGCTAATGGAAAAACAGAAGGCCAAATACACTTACGGCACCTTTGAGCGCCAGTTCCGCCGTTTTTTTGACGAGGCATCGCGCATGCAGGGCATCACTGGCGAGAACCTGCTGGTTTTGCTGGAGCGAAGGCTGGATAACGTGGTATTCCGCTTAGGGTTTGCCGATTCCCGCAGCCAGGCCAGGCAAATAGTACGCCATGGACACATCAAGCTCAGTGGGCGCAGGACAGATGTCCCCTCATGCCTGGTAAAAGCAGGTGATGTAATTGAATGGCGCAAAGAAAGCACCAAGAGTGAATATTATAAGATACTGGTCGAAAAAATCGAGGATAAGAACGTCCCGGCATGGCTGGCACTGGAAAAAGAAAACATGACCGGCAAGGTCCTTGCACTGCCCGCTGGCGGTGAAACAAAGACGAATTTCAACGAGAAATCGATTGTGGAATTCTATTCCCGATAGGAGGATTTTTGGTTCAATTAGCTTTACCAAAAATTGAATGCACCAATTACCTGGATAATTACGGCAGGTTCGTTGTCGAACCTGTTGAGAAAGGTTTCGGGGTAATTCTCGGCAACAGCATCCGGCGCGTGCTGCTTAGCTCGCTGCCCGGAGCGGCTGTCTCGTCAGTTCTCATCGAGGGCATCACACAGGAGTTCGATACCATACCCGGCATGAAAGAGGATGTTCTGGAGTTCCTCTTCAATATCCGTGATATCCGCATCAAGATACTTTCCAAATCTGCTGAGGCTGGCAAGATGAAACTTAAGGTCAAGGGCAGGAAGGAAGTGCGGGCAGGGGATATCGAATCCGGCAGCCCGTTAGATTTCGAGATCGTCAATCCTGATCTAGTCCTGGCCACGCTGGATTCCCCCGAGACCGGCCTGGATATCGAGTTCAATGTAAGGGTGGATAAGGGATACCAGCCGGCCAGCACCGGCGACAATGTTGGTATAATTGTGACCAGCGAAGGTACCAGCAAGGAGATGTCCATCGACGCGATATACTCTCCGGTAACGCGCGCTAATTATTCGATCGAGAGCAGCGGGCCGGGACAGGGTGCCGGCAAAGAGAAGCTGGTACTGGAAATCTGGACCGACAATACGGTAGATCCCATAGAGGCGCTGAGCGAGAGCGTGCGCATACTTATTGAGCAATTCAACTGCTTCACAGGGTTGGCCAAGACCATCGCGGCTAAAGAAGAAGTTGAGGCCTGGCAGAAATCCATACCGGCTGACGTTTACAATATGCCGCTGGAGAAACTTAACCTCTCCACGCATACCTACAACAGCCTTCGCAGGGGCGGCATAACCATGACAGGCCAGTTACTGGAAAAAGGCCTTGAGGGCTTAATGTCATTTGGCGGGTTCGGGGTCAAATCCAGGGAAGAGGTCGAAGCCGTTTTGAAGGAATTCGGCGTTGAAGTGACCGGTGCGCCGGTAGAAAAAGAGAAAAAGAAGAAGGGGCGCGGCAAAAGTGACGGCCCTGAAGGTGATAACGAATGAGACATAAGCTTTCCGGGAAAAAATTAGGAAGGCCGGCCGCACACCGCTGGTCTTTATACCGCAACCTGGTTACTGACCTGCTGAATTATGGCAAGATAACCACCACACTGGTTAAGGCTAAAGAGGCCAGGGGCCTGGCGGATAAGATGATTACACTTGGCAAAGAGGGCAGCCTGGCATCGCGGCGGCGTGCCCTCGCCTTCATTTTCGATGAAAAAGTGGTTGATAAAGTCTTTGCGGAGTACGCTTCGCGGTATAAGTCGCGGCCCGGCGGCTATACCCGGGTACTTAAGCTCGGCATGCGTGAAGGCGACCGGGCCCCCATGGGTCTTATCGAAATGGTGGAGTAAGTTATACATCCGCGGTGGAGCTCTTTAATAATTTAAGAAAAATTGTTCTCGCAGTCGAGTATAACGGCAGACGTTATTACGGCTTCCAGTGGCAAAAAGGACGCCCGACGGTACAGGATGAACTGGAAAGGGCTGTTTTAAGCTTGACCGGTGAGACCAGGCGCGTTTCAGCGGCCTGCAGAACTGATACCGGTGTACATGCCAGGGGACAGGTGGTCAGCTTCATGACTGGCTTTGTCCTGCCACCAAGCAAGTTCGTCAGCGGATTGAACCATTACCTGCCGGAGGATATCGCGGTAGCCGGTGCCGCTGCGGTCAGCGACAGGTTTAATGTTATGAAGGATGCCGTGAGCCGGGAATACCGCTACCAGATAATGAATAGGAGGCCCCGGGTGGCGCTGGAGAACGATATGTGTTACCACGTGATGGCGGGACTTGACGCCGGACTCATGGACCGGGCAGCCGGAATGCTCATCGGAGAGCACGACTTCGCCTCCTTTGTCACGGGGTGGGATAGGCAGGAGAGCACGGTACGCCTTATATATGATGCGGGAGTGGAAAGGGAAGGCGAAAAAGTGGCCTTCCATGTCAGGGCCAAGTCGTTCCTGACGCACCAGGTGCGGAATATCGTGGGCACATTGGTAAGAGTGGGGGCGGGAAAAATTACGATCGAGGAATTTAAAAATATATTTGAGATGAAAAAACTGAGCCTGGCCGGGCCGACAGCGCCGGCGCATGGCCTTTGCCTTATGAAGGTTATTTACGCGGATAATTCGGAGTTTAAATATGAAAACCTATGCACCTAAAGCAAGTGAAATCGAGAGGAAATGGCACCTGATAGATGCCAGCGGGCAGACCCTGGGCAGGATGTGCTCGCAGATAGCTAAGTTGCTTATCGGCAAGCACAAGGCCATGTTCGCCCCTAATACTGATACGGGTGATTTCGTGGTAGTCATCAATGCAGTAAAGATCAGGGTGACAGGCAAAAAGATGACCGATAAGATCTATTACCGTGTATCCGGCTATCCCGGGGGCATCAGGGCGGTAAAATTGGGCGACATGCTGGAAAAGCACCCCGAGCGTGTCATTGAGCACGCCGTGAGAGGTATGCTGCCCAACAGCAGGCTGGGCAGGACTATGTATAAAAAATTGAAGGTCTACGCCGGCGACAAGCACCCGCATGAGGCGCAGTTAGCCGGTGTAAAAGAATCTGACAAAGGGAGCTCTGGCAAATGAGTACAGCAACATATCATCGTGGCACAGGCAGAAGGAAGTGCGCCATCGCGCAGGTGAAATTATCTTCGGGGTCAGGCGGCATCATCGTCAATGGCAAACCCTACCAGGAGCTTTTCACACTTATTGACCACAGGCGCATGATCGAGCAGCCATTCATCGTCACCGATACAAAGGGCAAATACAGCGTCGAGGTGAAGGTGGTTGGCGGCGGCATGACCGGCCAGGCTGGCGCTATCAAGCATGGCATAGCCCGCGCCCTGGTGGATTTGAACGAGAGCTTCAAAAGCCCTCTGCGCCAGCACGGACTATTAACCCGCGACCCGCGTGTTAAGGAACGCAAGAAGTACGGCCTTAAGCGCGCCCGTAAAGCCCCGCAGTATACCAAGCGCTAAAGCAATTAGGGGAGATATTTAAAGGGGCCCGCTTCGAAAGAAGCGGGCCCCTTTCTTAATAAGCTAAGCCCGGGCAGCAGCGGCAATATGCGGCGGAATTATACTTTCATCAGGACCCTGCTGAGGGCAGGATTCTTAATTGAGATCGCCCCTTCAGGGCAGACCTCCTGGCAGCAATAGCAGCGGATGCAGCGATCGTATTTGTAGGTAGGTGGTCTGCTCTTGTCGCCACTGTGCCAGTTCACAGCTTTGGGTTCCACCGGGCACATCTGGACGCAGGTTCCGCAAACAGTGCATTTGGCCTTATCGATAGCCGGCCTCTCACAGACCTGGTTCCTGACAAAAGATTGCAGCCGGCCACTACTGCAGTGCTGCGGAGAAGAGCGCACCACCTTAAAAGAGGGGGTATAGAACGCTTCCAGGTTCTCTCCTACTATCTCTATTTTCTCACTGTGATAGGTTCCCAGCCCTGCCTGCTCGCCCGGTTTGGAGGTGGGCACAGACTCGGGGTCGAGGTTGATCATGCGGCAGGCTGTAGCGTCCAGCGCGACAGGATCAGCCGACAGCAGCAGGACATTCATCTTCCTGACCGTGCCGCCGCGCGGCCCGTTGCCCTCCATGGCCCAAATACCATCCATGATGTAAAGGCGCGGTTTAATAAAAGTGTTTATATCCACCAGCATGGCCGCGAAGTCGTGGGGGTCTGCCAGCTTGACATGATACTGGCCTTTGATAAAGCCGGGAATGCAACCGAACTGATTCTTGACAGCGCCTGTAAAGCGCATAAGCCCGTGGGTT
>Ga0315276_10001311_pt1 | contig 22208 bp, 15 predicted proteins | sample YL17G05_0_MG_FD_204542 | JGI IMG/M metagenome (GOLD analysis project Ga0315276, IMG submission 204542) | Sediment microbial communities from Yellowstone Lake, YNP, Wyoming, USA - YL17G05_0 | ecosystem: Environmental > Aquatic > Freshwater > Lake > Sediment | place: USA: Wyoming | collected... | reverse complement strand
CAAAATAGGTAAATTTGACAAAAAGCCTATTTGCCATGGAGGGCATTATCATGGATACCAAAATACTGGACGAATTGAAAGTGGCTTGTAGCCAGAAATCATCTCTGGCTGGTGAGATATTAATTGTTGAAAGATTTGGATGATTTGACTAAGCGACATCAGGGCCGAAAAACCACTGGCTGCATGAGAAACCTACCTACAAACGTAACATGCACCCGGCTTGTTATACGAAAATAGATTTTTATGTGATTTCGATAACAGAACCGTAAATCAAGAAAAGAATTTGCTGAGCAGTCAGCGGTTTTTTGTTATAATATACGCAGGAGTGGACGTGGCGGTCGCTCACGCTATATGCGTGTGAGGAAAGTCCGAGCAGGGCAGGGCAAGGTGATGGTTAACAGCCACCGGGAGCGATCCCCGGGAAAGTGCCACAGAAAACACACCGCCGATGGTCCGTTACGGACACAGGTAAGGGTGAAATGGTGCGGTAAGAGCGCACCGCGGCGATGGTGACATCGTCGGCACGGTAAACCCCACCTCCTGCAAGGCTAAACAGAGCCGATGTGTCGGCCCGGCACAATTGAGGCTCGGGTAGGCCGCTGCCGCAAGGCGAGCCGGCGGGTAACCGTCGGTCCAGATAAATGACCGCCTGGCCCGCACTAATTTCTGCGTCTGAGGCATCTGACGTAGAAATTAGTGCGGGGCAAACAGAACTCGGCTTACGCGTCCACTCCTTTTCTTTTGTTTTTTTACGGGTGAAATTGCGTGCGAAATGGTCACCAAAAATTGTACCCTGGTACAAAATCTCACATAACCCTATTTGGTTTCGGTCCCTGCGGGCTTGGGTTTTATGTGCAGCAGTCGCTTGGCCCAGTTGTTGAAGTCGTCGGAGAGTGTGTAAATAACCGGTACGATCAGCAGTCCCATGCCGCCGCCGGCGATCAGTCCGCCGATCATAACTATGGCCATAGGTGCTCGCATCTCACCGCCCCAGTCCATTCCCATCGCCATCGGGATCATCGCCACGACCGTTGTGAGACTGGTCATCAGGATCGGACGCAGACGGATGGAGCCGGACTCGATAATGGCATCATGGCGGTTCCTGCCCTGGCGGCGTAAAGTATTGACATAGTCAAGTATAATAATGCTGTTGTTAACAACCAGTCCAACCAGCATAATGATCGACATAATCGAAAAGATCGAGAAAGTGCCGCCCATCAGGAACAGACTGCCAAATACTCCAATCAGACTCAACGGCAGAGAAAACATGATAATCAGTGGCTGTGTGAATGACTCCAGCAGTGCCGCCAGCAGCATATAAGTCAGTGAGACGGCCATAATCAGGGCTACGCCCAGACGCGTAAAACTTTCCTGCATCATTTCGATTTCGCCGCCGTAAAAGATGTTAATGTCAGGGTATTCGGCCAACAATGGCTGGATATGTTTGTCGATCGCGGAAACGACCTGACCGGAGCTTCGACCGCTGGCATCGCAACTAACGGTAATCAAACTCTGGCGATTTTTGCGAAATAACTGGGATGGGCCGGTGGTCTGCTTGATGGCGGCCACTTCCGGCAGGGGGATGAGCTTTCCATGTTGATTCATAACGGTTACTTCCTCGATATCTCCGAGAGTTTTGCGTGACAGTTCATCGGCCTTGACGCGGATGTCATAATTAAACGCCCCTTCGCGGTACTCGCTGATAATAAGTCCCTCAAAGGTAGCCGCTACCACCTGGGTCAGGAATCGTGTATCGACAAGATTGTCGCGGCACTTTTCGCGGTCAGGCACAATATGAATTTCAGGTTGTCCCAATCGATAGTTAGTGTCAATATCAATGGCACCTGGGACACGGTTTGGGTCAGACATAATCGACATAGTTTTGTGAGCGAATTCGTTGATACGGTTAATGTTATCACCCATGATTTCCACCTGCACAGGCGCCTCACCGCCGCCGCCGCCACTGATTTCCAGCAGCTTGATACGCGCTCCAGGGATATGTGCCTTAGCCAATACCGGCCGCAGGCGGGCCATAATGTCATTTGTGGGTAGGCTTCGCTGACTTTTATCTGTAAGTCTGACGTTTATCTGGGCAATGTTGACGGATTGGCTCGATCCGCCAATTTCTCCGCCAGCGAGGCGGCCAATGGAAGAGTACATCGAGACCAGTTCAGGCAACACGTTTTTATCGGCTAATATGGATTCAACTAATGCGGTGGCCTGGTCGGTCTCCTCAAAACGAGAACCGACAGGCATTTCCAGTGTGATCGCAAATTTGCCCTGGTCCATATTGGTAATAAATTCGGATCCGATAAATCCGGTTAGGAGAAACGAACCGAATAACAATAATATCACTAAAATAACCGAGATTGCTCGATGGCGCAGAAACCAGTCCAGGGAGTTGGTGTAACCTGTACGGAAATGCTGAAGGCCAAGATCAAAGGCACGACCGAATCGCTGGAACAGACCGCTGCCGGTAAATTCAGTGTTTTCCTTGCTGAGCAGTTTGGAGGCCAACATTGGCGTCAGGGTGAAGGAAATAAAAAGAGAAACCATTGTAGCGAAAACGGTGGTGAGGCCAAAGTCCTTGAAGAACTGCCCCACAATGCCGCCCATAAAGGCGATTGGGACAAAGACGACCACGTTAGTAAGCGTGGTGCTGGAAACGGCCACGGCGATTTCGGTTGTTCCCTCAATCGCCGCCTGATCGCTGCGATGGCCCAGGTGAAGATAGCGGACAACGTTTTCGAGAACAAGGATGGCGTTGTCAACCAGTACGCCGATGGTCATCGCCAGGCCCATTAGGCTCATCATGTTCATACTCATGCCCATCAGGTACATTAAGATAAAAGTCGCCACGATTGAAATGGGCATAGTCAGCGAGATAATAAGGACTGAGCGAAAGCTATGCAGAAACAAAAACAGGGTGATGGCGGTTAGAATGATGCCGACCCCCATATTCTCGAATACATTGCGGATGGATGAGGTTATCCATGTGGCCTGTTCGTCCTGAATCAGAATTTCATAGTCGTCCGGAAGTATCTTTTTAAGCTCTTTTAGTTGTTTTCTTACGGCTGTATCGACCGCGATGGTATTACCGCCGGCCCGCTTTTGAACGGACATTCCTACGCAGACCCTGCCGTCAGCACGAACCCTTTCTCGGATTTCCTTGAAGGAGTCTCTTACCTCGGCAATGTCTCGCAGATAGACGCTTTGTCCAAAAGGGGTCATAATCCTTAGATTGCGGATATCATCGAGGTTAGTGAATTTCCCCCTTAGACGGATATTATATTCGCGTGAATTTTGACTGATGTGTCCGCCGGGTGATTCGATATTTGCCGCGGCGACCGCGGCCACGACATTGGTGATGCTCAGGCCTTCTGATCGCAGGCGCTGCTGATTTGCCAGGATGTGTATTTCGCGTTCCTCTCCGCCGATGATAGTAACCGAAGCCACGTCCGGGACGGTGGAGATACGGTCCTTAATGCGTTTGTCGGACATCTGGAACACCTCCCGCAGCGAGCGGGACGCCGAAACCGACAGTTGCATAATCGGCTGAGCATTAAAATCGAATTTCATTACGATGGGGTCTTTGGCTTCTTCCGGCAACTGATTGCGTACGAGATTTACCTTGGCCCGGACGTCCGCAGCGGCCACGTCAACATCCATTTCAAGATAAAACTCCGCCATGACCAGGCTAAGACCCTGCTGAGAGATGCTCCTAAGGTGTTTGATTCCCTCTACTGTGCTGATCTCGTCTTCAAGCTCTTTGCTGATGAGTTGTTCGACCTCATCCGGACCGGCACCCTCGTAGTATGTAGTAACAGTTACGACGGGGAATTCCACATCGGGAAAAAGCTCGCGTGCCGACTGTAAGTAGCAAAAGACGCCGATTCCCGCCATGGCCAGTATTATCATTGTTACCAGTACCGGCTTTGCAATGCTGGTTTCAATTATTTTCATAGCTTAACCTTGTCACCTGGTTGAACATCCTGACTCAGCGTAATTATGTTTTCCCCCTCGCTAAGTCCCTCAATTACCACGATCACACCATCAAACAGGCCGTCCACTGTAATTTCCCGGCGACGGGCGGTGAGTGTCTCATCAACGACAAGTACCCAGTTTTCACCATCGACACTGTGTAAGGCATCGGAGGGGACAACAAGGGCCTGTTTGATGTCTTTTATAACAATGTGGCTCCGTGCGAACATGCCAGGGCGTAACAGCCCTTCTTCATTTTCAATGAGGATTCGCGTAACGTAAGAGCGATCTGTCGTGTTCGCGATGGAATTGATTTCAGCGATAGTGCCGGTGAAGTCTTTACCCGGCAGTGCATCAACCGTAACTTTGACCTGCATTCGCACGGATATTTTCGATATATATAGTTCGGAAACGTTCAGGTCCAGATACACTCTAGTGCAATCGGCCAATTGGAAAATGACGGTTTGATTCATTTCCGCAATAGCGTGGGGTTCGAGACTCTTAAGACTGATCACGCCGTCGAAAGGAGCGTTTAGGTAGTGGTCATTCAGGTTTTCGCGAGCCTGAGCCAGACCTGTTTCAGCTAAAGCCAGCGTTGCTTCGGCGATTCTGACGTCCTCTTCACGGGATCCTTTTTCGATCAGTTTGTACTGCGCCTGGGCGGCTTCCAGGGCGGCCTTGGCGCTACTGTAACCTGCTTCAATGTCTTCCAGTCTTTGCAGCGTGGTAACTTCTTCTTTATACAATTGCCGTTGCCGTTTAAGCTCGATTTCCTGGCGTTCGAATGCAGCCCGGGCCTGTTCCACCATAGCCTTGGCAGCTTCGATCTCTTCCGGCCGCGAACCGTTCTGCAGGCGAGTGAGCTGTTGGCGGGCCTGGGCCTCGGAAGCCTGAGCCGCCGCTAAAGCAAGTTTGCTTTTGGTGTCATCCAGGCTAACCAGAATATCGCCTTTTGCGACTTTCTGGCCGGTGCCGACATGAATCCTGGCGATACGTTCGGTAACGGTTGGGACTATATCGATCTGCTGGAACGGTCTTATAGAACCGCTGATAGCAATGGTTTCTTTGAGGTCCTCGCGCCGAACCGCAACGACTCGAACAGGTATGCCATCACGTTGCTGTACCTTGTCGATGCTCTCGGCCGGTTGAGTGGCTGCCAATATATGGATTCGATACATGGTCGCTGCACCCAGAATCAACACGATAATGATTAGAATAATCCATTTCTTCATTTTTCAGAATCCTCGATTTTAGTGTTATCATCCGTCTCGGTCGTACTGTCCGCCGCAACCTTGTCGTCTGTCGGTTCGCGGGGACCATCAAAATCAGCGACCGTATGGATAGTTTCCTCACCCAGGGTGCCCATGGCTGAATTGAGGCTCAATTGTGCCAGTTGATAATCGTGCACTGCCTGGTTATAGTCTGCCCGTGCCTGAGACAGTGCCAGCTCCGCCGAAATCACATCCAGCGAAGAACTCGTTCCTTCATGAAAGCCCACCTGAGCCAGCCGCAGGGCTTCCTCGGCATTGGCCACATTACCAATCTGCGACTGCACGAATTTTTCACTGCTTTCCATGTTCAGTGTCGCCTGGGTAATCTCAAATTGTACTTGCTGCTCCAGCTTTTCCAGGGCCACCTCCTGCTGTTGTAAGATTGCCTCGGCCTTTACGATTCGCCCGCGCGTGGCAAAGCCATCAAAAAGAGGCCACTCCACAACCAAACCGCCGCTCATCACACGGTCCCATTGCTTGCCGCCAAGATCACCAAAACCGCCGCCGCCATCACCGCCATCATCCTCGGAGCCCCCCATTCCCCCCAATTTGCTGAAGTTTGCCGCAAAGCCCGGATAGCTTCTTTGGTAGCTGCCCTGCAGATATACCTTGGGCCGATCGCCGGCCTGCTCGGCTTTGACGTTGTCCTGGGCTAGGCGGATGTTCGCTTCGCCGATCAGCAGATCGGGCCGTTGCCCCATAGCTATAGAGAAACATTCACCAGCCGCAGTTTCAATAATTTCATGGGAAAGTTTACCCGCTAATTCTATCTGACTGGTCTGCGATATGCCCAATACGTTAAGCAATTCAGTCAAAGCCAGTCGCGATGCGTTTTGACGGTGAATGAGCGTTGCCTCGATGGCATTAAGACGAACCTCGCTGCGCAGTACTTCAAATCGTGCTGCCGTACCGTAACGTAGCTTCGTTTTCGTGTCGGCCAGGAGCTTCTCAGCGTCGCGTTTGGCCTGACGGGACACCTCAATAAGTTCCTCGGCTAATAGGGCAGCCAGATATTTCTGGCGTACCTGAAAATGAACCGCCTGCATTACCATACGCAATTGCTGTTGTTTCTGATACGCAAAAACACGGGCCGCATCCAGCGCGGCGCCGGCCAGACCACCCAGATAAAGCGGTTGCCTGACCAGAAGCCCCAACTCGTATGTTTCTTTTTGACTGAAAAAACTGCTGCTGTCGTTGCGCATGCCTGTGCCGGTAAACGAAGCCTTGGGTAGGGCCGTGGAGACAGCCTCGGTAATTTGACCTTTAGCTTCCAGAAGGCTCAATTTAGCCATCTGTACCTGCTTGTTGTGTTTCAAGGCCAGTTCTATGCAGTCATCCAGACTCACTCGTCCAACCGCAGCTTCCATATCGGGACTGCCCGTTTCACCGCCGGACCGCAAAAAAGTCTCGTAGCGTACCTGGCGATTCTTTTGGATATCCCGGGCAACCTGCTCAGAACTGCAACCGCTAAGGCCAAGCCAAAAAATACACAAGCACAAAAAAGCAAACTGTTTTATATTTGTTTGCATTATTCTTTGCATATCCCCTTAAAAAAAAGACATATCATCGGTTCCAGTTTATCTTTGAATGAAAACTTGTCCGGAAACATCAACCATTCATACATAAAACCATCGGTAAGTCCCTCCAAGGCAATGGCCATCTCATTCGGGTCTATATCCGCTCGAAAACAACCCTGTTCGATCCCAGTCTGAAAAATCCGCGTCATCCGGTCCATCACATCTCCGTAAATCGGCTCGACTGTCTCCCACCACAATTCATTGTCGCTGAAACGGTCACCCAAACGCTCACGCGTGTAAAGGGTGATGAAATTAACGTATTTAAGGCACAGGTCAATTTTCGATTCGATGTAAGTTCTTATGCTTGCCGCCGGGTCCGTGGCCTGGTCCAGGGCCTGGTTGACCTCGTCGCGCAATTGACTACAACGTTGTTCGATCAGAGTCCGATAAAGGTCTTCCTTGCCGGGAAAACAATTGTACAACGTACCCACCGAAAATTCCGAACGGGCTGCCACGTCTTCCATGGTTGACCGATGAAAACCCTTCTCGGCAAAAACCGCTTCCGCCGCATTGAGAATCTCTCTGCGATGACGCAGTTTTTCACGTTCTCGCCTGTTTATCTTTTTATCCATCACAAAGCCTGCTGATCGCATTTTGCGAGTCCTTGCTTCCGACGCCGCCAAGACAGGCAAGTTCCGGGCATTTTGGCCTGACATTCTTCAGTAAGGACAGCTTCATCTTTTGAATTCGTATTCATATTATAATACGGCGATTCAAAAAAAACGACAACATATTTCCGATGTCACAGAAAATATGTTATAATCTGACCATTAAAGCGGTTTTTTCTTGATTAAAGCGATTTTTCACCTAGAATAAGGTATTGTCCGATTTTACCTATAAGAAGCTAAGGTCTTGTTATTGTGAAACTTATAGCGACACAATCCGTTTTGCATGGCCGTGTTAGAATGCCTGGCTCTAAGTCTCACACCATCCGGGCAGTGGCCTTGGCCAGCCTTGCCGACGGCGAAAGTGAGATCGAGGCGCCTTTGATCTCGGCTGACACAATGGCGGCGGTCCAGTGCTATCGCCGGTTGGGGGCGAGGATTGACTGTGCGGATACCTGGCGAGTCGGCGGGACGGCTGGGAAATTGCAAACGCCCGATAACATTATCGACGTTTGCAATTCTGGTACAACCCTGCGTTTTGCGGTAGGTAGTGCTGCCTTGTTGAGGCAGGGATCGGTGGTTTTTACCGGTGACGACCAGACACGGTCGCGGCCGGTAGGCCCATTACTGAACAGTTTCAACGACCTTGGCGCCAACTGTTTCAGTACGCGAGGCAATGGCAAAGCACCGATAGTGGTACAAGGCCGACTGAAAGGAGGCCACACGAGTATTGACGCGGTGACCAGCCAGTATCTAAGTTCACTGCTGATTAATACGCCGCTGGCGCCGAACGATTCGATAATTGACGTTACCAGACTGAATGAACAGCCTTACGTGGAAATCACGCTGAGGTATCTCGACGAGCAGGGCATAAGTTATCATCGCGAGGGTATGAGCCGATTTAGCGTTGCGGGCGGTCAGAGCTACCATTCATTCCGAAAGCGGATACCGGCTGATTTCTCGTCGGCAACTTTTTTCTTGTGCGCTGGAGCGATTTTGGATGCCGATATAGTCCTGGAAGGCCTGGATTTCTCGGATGCTCAGGGTGATAAGGCGGTGGTGGATATGCTCAAAGAAATGGGAGCTGATATTGAAGTTGGCGATTTGGAAGTCGCTGTTCGGCCGGGCCGATTACAGGGTATGGATATTGATATGAACGCTACGCCCGACGCTCTGCCGGCGATGGCGGTAGCGGGATGTTTTGCACAGGGGCAGACAAGACTGTATAATGTTGCTCAAGCGCGTTTGAAAGAGACCGACCGTATCGCGGTGATGGCTGCGGAACTGGGTAAGATGGGAGCCGACATCGAGGAGTTGCCCGACGGCCTGCTGATCAGGCAAAGTGCTTTGCATGCTGCCGATTTATCCGGCCATGCCGATCACCGTGTGGTTATGGCGTTGACTCTGGCGGCTATGGCTGTGCAGCCGGACAGCTCGATCGATACCGCCGAATCGGTCAATGTGACTTTTCCCGATTATGTGCGTTTGATGCAATCATTGGGGGCAAAGTTGAAATTGGAGGAAGAATAAAATTGGGAAATTGTAAGCCATTGTTGGACGTGTCAGAGGCAGGATACGTTTGCCACTGCTGACTACTGACAATTAACTAATAGCGATTTTTTGGCTGGAGGACAGTAATTTGTTAGGGAACACATTTGGACGACTGTTTCGGGTCACCGCTTGTGGTGAAAGTTATGGAAAGGCATTGTTAACGATAGTTGACGGTGTACCGCCGGGCTTAAAGATTACCAATGAATACGTTCAGGCCGAGTTGGACAAACGTCGGCCTGGCCAGAGCAAGATCGACTCACCGCGTAAAGAGACAGATCGGGTTGAGATTGTGGCCGGTATGCTCGAAGGCGTAACGACAGGCGCTCCGATAGGTATGATAGTGTACAATGTCGATACGCAGAAGATTCACGTCGAGCAATATCGCCAGGTGAAGGATTTGATCCGTCCGGGTCATGCCGAATATACCTTTTTCGTCAAGTATGGTCTGTATGGTGACTGGTGTGGGGCGGGCCGGGCCAGCGGCCGCGAGACGGTTGGTCGTGTTGCCGGCGGAGCCGTGGCCAAATTCATACTCGAACGAGAAGGTATTGAAGTAATTGCTCATATTACCGAAAGCCGCGGTATTAAGGCTGGGCCGCTGACGTTCGAGCAGATCAAGGCCAACTATCGCAAGAACGATTTGAACTGCTGCGATCTGGAAGTGGCTAAGCGGATGATCAAGGATTTAGCCAAGGTAGCCGATGAAGGTGACACCTCCGGCGGCGCTATCGAGGTCATCGCTCGCGGCGTACCGGCCGGTCTGGGCGAGCCGGTCTTCGACAAGCTCAAGGCAACAATCGCATCGGGTTTGATGGGTATTGGCGCGACGACAGGCCTGGAATTTGGTGGCGGATTCAAAGCTGCCGGAATGAAAGGCTCCCAATGGAACGATCTGCCTTACCTTGACGGTGAACGTGTTCGTTTTCGCACTAATAACTGTGGCGGTTTTGCCGGTGGCATGAGCAACGGTGAGGACCTGGTAATGCGCGTGGTGGTAAAACCGACTCCGACCATCAGTAAGGAGCAGGACTCGATTAATATGGTGGAAATGAAAGAGGCCAAGTTGGCCGCCATCACCCGTCGCGACATCAGCATACTGCCGCGTATCTATCCTGTGGCTGAGGCGATGGTGCGTATAGCCGTTTTGGATGCTCTTTATATGGCTAAAGGCTACGATTACTTTGCCCGTCTTGATCCCAAATGGAAGAAGATGGGCCAGCCGTAGAATAAAGGGAACCTCTAAAAAATTGCTTTTGTGACGATGACGATAACGATGCCAGCGGGGGTCGCAGCCGTCCGTAGTAAAAAATGAATTTTCAGGGGTTTCCTTACGGAACCGCTCAGAAAAATGTGCTGCCTGTTTGTGTTGTGAAAATGTTTACTTGTTGGGAGACAAACAAATGAAAGGTGTGATATTGGCTGGCGGATATGGAACTCGGCTTCATCCCCTGACACGTGTGACAAACAAGCATTTGCTGCCGGTTTACGACAAACCGATGATTTATTATCCCATTCAATGCCTGCTAAACGCCGGCATTGAAGAGATAATGATTGTCACCGGCGGCAATAAAGCGGGTGATTTTCTCGAACTGCTGGGCAACGGTAAGGAATTCGGCATAACCGAACTGCATTACACCTATCAGGAAGGGGCCGGCGGAATCGCCGATGCCTTGGCCCTAACCAAAGATTTCCTCGATGGAGATAAGGTGGTGGTAGTGCTGGGCGATAATATCATCCAGAAAAATATTCGTCAGGCAGTTGGCGAATTCTTCACCCAGCGTAAGGGCGCCAAGATTCTTTTGAAGGAAGTGCCCGACCCCCAGAGATTCGGAGTAGCCGAGGTTGATGAAAAAGGAAACGTCCTGAGCATTGAAGAAAAACCCAAGGAACCTAAAAGTAATTACGCCGTGATCGGAATCTACATGTATGACGATCAGGTATTTGACATCATCGATAACCTGCAACCGTCTGGCCGCGGAGAGTTGGAAATAACCGATGTCAACAATGCCTACATCCAGCAGGGCGCCATGACCAGCCAGGTTCTGGACGGCTGGTGGACTGACGCCGGCACCATCGAATCGATCCATCGGGCCACCGTAATGGTCGCCAAGGACGGAGCGAACAACCTGGAATGAAACTCTGTGCTCTGTGGTTTATTAACATTAAGGGAAAGTAAACATCATGAAATCAATTTTGGTAACCGGAGCAGCCGGGTTTATCGGTTGTAATTTTGTTCGCTTATTATTGGCCGATGCCAAAAGCGATTGGCAGGTGAGGGCTTACGATGCCCTTACTTATGCAGGCAACCTGGCCAACCTGGCCGATTTCCAGCGGGATAGGCGTTTCACCTTCATCAAGGCCGATATCTGTGATCCCAAAGCGGTCGATACTGCCATGGAACGGATGGACATCGTAGTCAATTTTGCCGCCGAAAGCCACGTGGACCGCAGTATCCTCTCGGCGGGTGATTTTATTCGTACCAATATCGAAGGCGTCAGGGTCCTGGCCGAGGCCGCCAGGAAGCACAAGGTCAAACGATTTCTGCAGGTATCGACCGACGAGGTTTACGGTTCGCTGGGTAAAACGGGGCTGTTTACCGAAACCACGCCACTGGCGCCCAATAGTCCCTACAGCGCCTCCAAGACCTCAGCCGACTTACTGTTGTTGGCTTATCACCATACGTTCGGTTTCCCGGTGGTCGTTACCCGCTGTTCGAACAATTATGGCCCGTATCAGTTTCCCGAAAAGCTCATACCGCTTTTTGTGACGAACCTGCTGGAGGGCAAAAAAGTACCTGTTTATGGCGATGGTATGCAGATCAGGGACTGGATTCACGTTGACGACCACTGCCGGGCGATTCTGACAGTCATCGAAAAAGGTCTGGACGGTGAGGTTTACAACATCGGTTCGGAAAACGAACAATACAACATTAACATTACTAAACTGATCCTCAAGCATCTGGGCAAGAACGAAAGTTACATTGAACACGTAACTGACAGGCTCGGCCATGACAGACGCTATGCTATTGACTCCACCAAGACAAAGCAGCAGTTGGGCTGGCAGGCGCAGGTTGATTTTGAAGAAGGATTGCGACAGACCATTGAATGGTATCTCGGCAACAAACCCTGGTGGTCGGCCATTAAAACCGGCGAATACCTGGATTACTACGAAAAACAGTACGGTCAGAGAGAAAGAAGTTGACGATGGCTGACGGTCGCGGCGAAAAAGTATTGGTTATCGGAGCCGACGGCATGCTTGGCAGCGACCTGGTTGCCTTGCTGCGCAGCCGACAACGGCAGGTAGTTGGGTCCACCTGGCCGGAGCATCTCGATCAATATTTTCATTTAGACATCACCGATGCCCAGGCCACTGCTGATCTGATCGATCAGGTCGCCCCTGCCGTGGTTTTCAACTGTAGCGGCTACACCGATGTGGATGGTGCCCAGCAGCATGAAGAACTGGCCACCGCGGTGAACGGTAGGGGGGTAGCCAATTTAGCCGAGGCCTCTGGCAGTTGCGATAGCTTGTTCGTTCATGTCAGTACCGATTACGTTTTCTCCGGCAGTTCCCGGACTCCCTACCGCCCTGACGATCAAACCGACCCCAAGGGCGCCTACGGCCGCAGCAAACTGGCCGGCGAAGAAGCAACCAAGGCTATTGGCGGCAGATATTTGATAATACGGACATCGTGGCTGTTTGGCAGAAACGGGAAAAACTTCGTGGATACGATAGTGGCCCTGGCCCGTCAGCGACCGGATTTGAAAGTCGTCGATGACCAGATTGGTTGTCCAACTTACTCGCCTGACCTGGCTCGTTGCCTGGTGGACCTGGCGGACAAGGATGTTCAGGGGATACATCATTTTTGTAACGGCCCGTGTTGCAGTTGGTTTGATTTAGCCTGCGCCGCGGTAGAAATTGCCGGTCTGGATTGTAAAGTTTCACCCTGCTCCACGAGCGAGTTTCCACGGCCTGCCCCGCGGCCTGCTTATTCGGTCCTGGATTGTTCCGAAACATTTGACCTGTTAGGCTGGACCGCTCGTCCCTGGCCCCAGAGCGTTGCGGAGCATCTGGGCCAAACTGTCTCACCTTGAGTGAGCCGTTGTGATACTAAAAATTTCCGGCAGGGGTTGTTGTTCTGACCGTTGGCCGGGATCATAAAGCCGCCGTTGGCAGTGCCCCACACGGTTTTTTGGGAGCAAACTTATGCGCAAGGAAAAAGATTCGCTCGGCGAAGTGCTCGTTCCAGACGACAGATATTTCGGCGCCCAAACGCAGCGGGCCTTTGAAAATTTCCGTATAGGCTGCGAGCGTTTTCCAACGGAATTCATTCAGGCTCACGCCCTTGTAAAAAAAGCCGCCGCCAGGGTCAACTCTGATATGGCCCTGCTCGAACATCGCCTGGCCGATGCGATAATCCAGGCAGCCGACGAAGTTATCGCCGGCAAATTCGACGAACATTTTCCACTGGTTATTTGGCAAAGCGGCAGCGGCACCCAGTTCAATATGAACGTAAACGAGGTCATCGCCAATCGCGCCATCGAGATATTGGGCGGCGAAATCGGCTCAAAATCCCCCGTTCACCCCAACGACCACGTAAATATGTCACAATCCACCAACGATACCGTCCCCACTTCGATTCATATCGCCGCGGCCCGGGCGGTCAACGAGAAGTTGTTCCCGCATTTGCAGGCACTCAAAGCGACCTTTGACCGCAAGGCCCGCGCCTTCCAGGATATCGTCAAGGTCGGCCGAACCCATTTGCAGGACGCCACCCCGTTAACCCTGGGTCAGGAGTTTGGCGGCTATTCCCGCCAACTCGAAGCAGTCGGGGAAACGATCAAAAACTCACTTCTTCAAATTATGGAGCTTCCCATTGGCGGTACCGCCGTCGGTACCGGGCTGAACACCAAGGTCGGTTTTGACAAAAAAATGGTCGAGCAAATCAGTAAAATTACCGGCTTACAATTTCAGTTGGCGGCTGACAAATTCGCAACCATCTCAGCCCATGACGCTATTATCACTCTTTCCGGGGCGTTAAAGACGCTGGCGGCGGCCCTGATGAAGATCGCCAATGACATTCGCTGGCTTGCCGCCGGACCGCGTTGCGGATTGGGCGAGCTTAATTTGCCGGCCAACGAGCCAGGTAGCTCCATCATGCCCGGCAAGGTCAATCCCACCCAGTGCGAAATGGTCAGTATGGTTGTCTGTCAGGTTTATGGTAACGACACCGCCATAAGCATGGCTGGAGCTATGGGCAATTTCCAACTGAACGCCTATAAGCCTATTTTGGCATTTGCTTTATTGCAATCGATCAATTTATTAGCTGACGCGATGAAGTCATTTAACGACAGGTGCGCCATAGCGATAGAGCCTAACCGCAAAAAAATCGCTGAGCATTTGGATAATTCACTTATGTTGGTAACGGCCCTGAACGAGCACATCGGCTACGACAAAGCAGCCCGGATCGTTTTGAAGGCCTGGCACGAGGACAAGACCTTAAAAACCGCCGCTGTTGAATTGGGGTATCTCACCGAACAACAGTTTGACCAATGGGTCCGCCCACAGGACATGACCAGACCGGCCGAATAACGCCCGCATATAATGTTTACACGTCCTTAGCCCTCTAATCTGTCCAGTTCATCCTGACACATTTTCTTTTGGCCCGGATCGGATAACTTATCGAGAGCGGATCGGAGATGTTTTTTCGCCAGGTCTTCCTGTTCGAGATAACGGCTGTAGATCAGACCCACCATTAGCTCAATCTGTTCAATAAAAGGATAGGTCTTATGATAATGTTGCAGAAAAACTTCGTAGGCCGCCGCCGCGGCTTCATGCCGGTTATTGTGCATAAGCTTGTTGGCTATGTCCAGTTGTTGCTGTTGAGGCAGTGCCTGTTGATTGTCGATTTCCATTAGTTGCAGATATTTGTCAACCGCCTGATCGAGATTAGAGCTGTTGGCGGCGCTGGATATTTCCGTTCGCAACTGCCTGACCCGTTCAGTGCGAGCGTCCAGCGGGACCGATTCGGTCACCTTAGAATCTACTTTCCTGCGAACATTTTCGCCCGGGCCGAAAGGATCGTATCCCTGATTGACGACTTTGCGATACTGCTGTCGCCGCTGCCGTCGCTCGATCAACGCCCAAAGATCGTAGTGACTGTGCGGAAGCAATTTCGTGACCAGCATTACCAAGGGAATACCTATTCCAAAAGCATAACCGGCCAGATGTGCCCCGTAGGCGATGTTGCCTGGTATTTTGACCATGACGGGGAATATGTTATCCCATAAAATAAGCTTGAACAGAATGAAATAAAGGGCGGGAATCTCGGTCGTCCCAATAAAGAAAAGCCAATACAATACATGCACATAAGTCTTGGGAAAGAGTACCATATAGGCGCCTGTAACCGCCGCCACCGCCCCGGAAGCCCCTAAAACGGCAGTATTGTGAAAAAGGGCATGTCCCAGACCGCTGCAAACACCGCCGCCCAGATATAACAGCAGATAGCCCAGATTGCCCAGCTTATCGTTAACATTGTTGCCGAATATATACAGAAACAACATATTGCCGATAATGTGCATCCAATTGGCATGTAGAAAAGCGTAAGTGACGAACTGATAAATCTGGGGTTCTTGCGGAAATAGCTTGTATGTCCCGGTCGCCTCACGCAGTGGCTCAGTCACGCCGGGAGCGATGTCATGAGGCTGGTAGGTGTAGATAAAAATGATAAAATTTATTGCGATCAGAACATAATTCATCGTAGGCCTGCGTCGAAGCGGGTTGTCGGTGCCGATTGGAATTATCATAACGTCCGATCTCCTAACTAGTTACTACGGTCAATATTGTAGTAATTATACGACCGAACGCAAGTTTTGTTTGAGCGATTTTTACATCTTTTGCGTTGACAGCACAAACAACTTATGGTAGCGTTCGGGCTGCTTGGAAACAAATGACAATCGATCCTCTGTTTTGGGAGAAAAGTCATGTTTAACAGTCACAAAAAGCGTATTTGGGTCATAGTAATTGTCGTAATCTCTTGTAGTGCAACAGGATGGAGCCAGATTCCTCCCGACCCTGGCGGTTCGTCGGCGATGGTTCCTCAAACGCCCGAAGCCGCACAGCCCCAGGCCGAAAAGCCCGAATTCACCCCTTATCTCGCTACAATTATCGGCGATAGCGTTTATGTCCGCTCGGGACCGGCGCAGATATATTATGATGTTGGCAAACTCCAGCAGGGCCAGGAAGTGATTGTCCACGAGCATGTTCTCGGCCAGACCAACTGGGCCAGGATCGAGCCTACATCGCAGTGCTTCAGCTATATTGCCAAACAGTACGTCGAGCTTCAGAATATCCCCGCCCAGCCCCGGGCCGTTACCGAAACAGATACCGTTAAAAGCACCCCTGAAGAAAAAACCGCCGCCCCCCAAACCGAAAAGCCGCAAACAACCGAACCAACGCCCGGCAAAACACAGACCATAACCGCCACTGTTCCCGAACCTCTGTTGGGCATCGTCACGGGCAATGATATCCGTGTTCGGGCCGGCTCTGTCAAGGTGCCCCCGGCCAATGCAGACCAGGTGCAGACCAGGCTCGACAAAGGGTCCATCGTCCAGATCATCGGCGAACGTGACGATTTTTACAAAATCGTTACCCCGAAAAACTGCTATTTCTGGGTTTCATTGGATTACATCAAGCCCATTGGATCTGTCACCGCCGCCAAACTGGACGAACTGCGATCTCAAAGCAGCAAAGATGTTGCCGCTGCGCCCGCGGAAGTTCCACTTGACCAGGCCCAGTTGAAGCGGAAGGAATACATGGAAATTATCAGGTTATTTAAGGCCGAACAGAATAAACCCATTAAACAGCGCAACTTCGAAACGATAGAGGAAAAACTGCAAGAACTTATCAGCAAAGCCCAATCTCCTTCGCTCAAGGCGATTGCTTCGGGATTTTCCAATCAGATACAGCGGGTACAACTGTCCCTAGATGTTCTGAAAGAATCACTGGCTCAGGATGAAAAACTCCGCGTTACCATGGCCAATATCGACAAGAAAACGGAGCTTATGGTAGCGGTGGATAATCCGCCGCGAAAGACCCAAGAAGATATTGTCGTTAAAGGCCAACTTGCCCGGTCGGCGGTTTTTACCGCCGCCAACCAGAACCGCCGCTATCTCGTGCTGGACGAGGACGGACAATTTATCTACTACGCCATAGCCGACAAAGATGGTCCCAACCTCGAATCATGGCTGGGCAAAAAAATATCACTTGTCGGCACCGACACGTATGATGCCTTCGGCGGTGTCCGTATCCTCCGTGTCAAAAATATTGAATTGCCGCCGGCTAAGTAATATCAATTGCAGTTAATAGTTAATCGACATAGAGGTTGGCCCTCGGGGGCTTTCCCTGTCACACCACCGGGCATACGGGTCTGTACAACGGTGGTTCGGGATTGATATAAGTCGTTGTTTTTCGATGTGCGAATTTGACGTAAGTGCTTATTTTACGTTTGGGGGAAATGAACGTAAGTCCTTGTTTTTGGTTATGGGGAATTTCTGTAAGTGCTTATTTTTGGTAGCGGGAAATTGTTGTACTGGATGCCCGATCAAGTCGGGCATGACAATTACAGTGCTTATTTTTGGTTGTGGGGAATTGATGTAAGTGCTTATTTTTGCGTAACGATTGTAACGATTAGGCAAGATAGGTAAGAAAAAAGTGCGAAATTCGGCGAAATTTGGATGAATTCTGATGAAAAGTGATGTGGTTTGTACCCACTTTGCACTATGTTTGTACCATGTTTGTACCCTGTTTATAGTATGTTTTGATGAGTTTTGATGTTAAAATGGGTAAGATAGCGAAAGAAGGCAATAGGCAACAGGCACTAGGCACTAGGGGGGAAGTCAGAAGGCGGAAGACAGAAGGAAAGAGGGCGGACCAGTTGGGGGAGGGGTAGAAATGAAAAATGAGAAGATTGGGTGGTTTGAGTCTTGGGCGGGGTTGGGAGGGCGAGGAGTTGGGGGGAGGGCGGAGTTGGAAGAGGGGCGGAGTTGGAGTGGGCGGTCCGGGGGCAGGGGAGAAAACAGGAGGTGAAAGGTTGGGATTTTGTTTGACAGTTTGGGCTGGCCGTGGTAGTATTGGCTTATAGGCGAAATGGGCTGTGTTGGGATTGGAAGGGAAGGTCTCGCGCAAAGATGGTAAGAAGAAGAATAGGACACGGATTAGACGGATAAGAAGAAAAAGAATTCACCACGAAGATATTGTTTAAGGCGGCAGACGGGAAATATTGAAAAGATAAAAGGCAATTCGAGTAAATTATGGTATAATGCTGCAATCAGAAAGTTTGGTTGCGTAGTTGAGCAGATTATGCAGTGTTATATGGGATATCACGGATATATAGTAGACAAGAGAAACTTTTATGGAGATAAATATGGCAGTAGAACCTACAGATGACCGCTTGGCCGACAATGAACCGCAAATCTTAGGTAAAAATCTCTCTGAATTGACACTTTGTTACCTTATCTGTCCACAGGACGCAGCAAAGGCTTTTCTTGGCGCTTTAATGATTACAGATTTTCGCGTAAGACCATTTCATTATTCTTATGTTTCTCCTGTGCGTCCAACAACATTTCAGAAAATATTGTTTGGTCCCACTTTGAATTCACATGTAAAAATAGATGTCATAGCTGAAAAACTGCTTAAAAATATCCCACGAGTGCCTGATGTTCTTTTTGTAGATGATATGGAAATACTCGCCGTCAAGCAGATAATAAAGAAACCAACAGCTTGCTTAAAGAAAAGCACTTCTCAGGATGCAGAGCCCAATAGGCTGTCAATATTGGACTATAAAGCCGATTCTGATGAAGACCAAGAAATCATCGGTCAGATTATCGCGCATCTCGAAAATCTAATTGATCTAGTGGAGCCTTTCTCAAGAATGCGACAAGCACTCAAAGAAGCTATTAAAACACAAGAAACATAAAAGGCTACCCCTATGGGCTGGATAAAGAATAAACGAAAAAATACAATTGAAAATTATAAAACCAAACTTATCGTATCAACCCTCTCAGACATATCTTCTATACAAGCAAAATTATTTCGAAGTAGAGATAAAACTTTCAATATCTCTGTAGAAACCCATAGTCAGAATATAATAATTACCTCGCCAAGTTATTACGAAGAATGCACTCGAATCGGTCAGCCTGCTATTTTAACTGAGCCTCTTACTATTGAATTAAAACCACTGCGAATTATGCCACGATTTGAAGATATAGTCAAAATTCATACTGTATCTTTGAACGACTTTAAATTGACAATTCAAAGGTTTGACTTTAAGCCTGATAAACAAGAGCCAAAAACGCTTTTCCCAGAAGTTACACGGCCTCGTGGTAGTGCCGGAATAAAGATAAAGGCAGTCGAATCTCCTCTGCGTCCTCCTACACTTGATAAGAGAAGCTTAGAAGAACGGTTAAAATGGATTCTTACACCACCAATTCATGAAGTGCTATCCGATCTATCTTTGCCCGCAAAACCTTTTTCCTTTCAAACTTTTGGAATCAAATGGCTTTATGACAGGGACAACGCACTGCTCGCAGATGAAATGGGGTTAGGCAAAACAATGCAGGCCATTATTGCTGCACGGCTTTTGTGGCGACGTGAAATTATAAAACAAATTTTGGTTGTTTGTCCAAAAACATTGATTTCAAACTGGGAAAAAGAGCTTTGCAAATGGTGGCCACAAGTTAAATACAATATCAGTATTGCAGGTACCGACAGGCAGTTTTTCTTAAGACTGGGTATGTCTAATGTTATTGTAAAAATTATAAATTATGAATCTTTGCAGAGAGAAGGTGATTGGCTAAAGAATCAGAAGTTTTCACACGACCTTATTATAATTGATGAAGCGCAACGCATCAAAAACCCAGCATCAAAAACCTCACAAGCAGTAAAAAGCCTTAGAACAACGCGCCGATGGGCCCTTACTGGAACACCTCTCGAAACTAAAATTGATGATCTTGTTTCAATATTTGGATTTATTGCACCTGAGTTAATTAATTATGACACTTTACAGGCGGTTATCCAAAACCGAATTCGTCCGTATATTCTGCGCCGCCGTACTGATGAGGTTAACATAGACTTGCCTGAAAAATTTGAACAGGACATCAAAATCGAACTCGATACTGAACATCAAAACGTCTATAAACAAATGGAAGACGAAGGAGTTATTGAACTTAATGAAAAAGGCGAAAGTATAACGGTAACTCATGTTTTTGCTTTAATAAATAAACTCCGCCAGATTTGCAATTTCTGTCCTGTTAGCGGAGCAAGTGCCAAACTTGAACGAATCTTGGAAGAGATGGAGGAAATTTCAGAAAGTGGTAGAAAGGCATTAGTATTTTCACAATTTGTTTCAGAAAAAACAGGTGGATTAGAACGAATCGCTAAAGAACTTAAAAACAAAGGATATGATATTTTTCAACTGCACGGTGGAATTCCTCAAAATCAGCGTGCTCCTATCATAGAGAGATTTGATACTGACAAAAGCATCTCAGCTATGCTATTGAATTTTAAAGTTGGTGGAGTAGGTTTGAATCTACAGGCCGCAAATTACGTTTATCTTTTTGACCGTTGGTGGAATCCTGCTGTCGAAGACCAGGCAATCAAGCGGGCACACCGAATTGGACAGACTCACAAGGTATTTGTTCGTAAGTTCTACTGCAAAGATACTATTGAAGAAAGAATCCTCAAAAAATTAGAAGAAAGACGACGATTATTTAGACAAATCATTGATGAGAACCGCCCAGCTGAGAGCATGGGACTTACGGAAGAAGAAATATTCTCCCTGTTCAATCTAAAGGTCCGACCACACAGGCAAACCCAGCAAAAAGAAGAAAAGGGACCGGTTCAGCTAATACTCAAAAATATGTCACCTTCACAGTTTGAGAATTTAGTAGCAGACATTTATGAAAAACAAGGTTACAAGGTAACTGTTACCGCTGGTAGTCACGATCGTGGTATAGATATTGTTGCAGAAAAATCTATCGGTGATGCTCGAGAAAAAGTTGCTATTCAGTGTAAACATCAACAAGCAAATATAGGCCGTCCACTTTTACAACAGCTTTGGGGTGTTGTAACCGACAACCAAAGTATTACTAGAGGAGATTTTGTGACAAGCTCCGGTTTTTCCGCAGAAGCAAAAGATTTTGCCAATGGTAAGAGATTGACTCTGATAGACAGCAAAGAACTTATAAGACTTGCCAAAGAATTTAAGGTTGCAATTTTAGAATAATCAAATTTCAAAGCAACTGCCGAATAAATCGGCGGCTGGCCAATGAAATAATGGTAGTGTTTTATTTTGCCCTTGCAGGGTGGAAGATGGACCCCCGGCCCCAATCGAGTTGAGGGCAGGCTTTTCGCGGGGGGGGCCCGGGCTACCTGGCTTCGCGATGACGGAGAAGATGGCGGGCATGGCCCGCCCTACCGCGGAAGATTGTTGGGGTGATGTTGTTCCACGGGTTTCGGCCTGTTGGCCTTCACCCGCGGCTATGCATATTCGACCGCTACGCGGTCGGAAGAAGGCGCGTGGGCGAATCATGGCGCACAGGGTGGTTGTAAGGAAGAAACCCCCGAATAAAATCGTGGGCTAAATATAGGAGAGATTGCCGCGCTGCGCTCGCAATGACTGAGGAAGAATCCTGTCGCTATTTTTTAGCTGTTAAGGATCGCTTCAACCTCCTTTTGATCTACATTCATCATATACTGAATTCCGCTGACCTCTGCCGCCTCGTGGGTTAGAGTAGCTATGTCATCGCGTGCTATGTGTTTCAGCGCAAACTTTCGACTTCCGGCCATTATTTGTCGCAAGCCCTGGGCAATGCGTTCGTAATATGTGTAAAGGCCCAAAGCGCCGGTTGGTAGTTTTTCGAATTCATCGTCTCCCAGTTTGTTACGAAGTGTGCCTGCGGTCACAAAGATGTCGTCTTTCGAACGGCCGAATCGCTCGATATACACCGGGATCAGGTGGTCGTTAATTGTACGTCCTATTGTTTTGCCTACCATTGCCGCGGCGACAGGCCCACGGGCCATGCCGACCAGTTTGACAAATGGTGCACCCAGAGCAAGTCCTTTGAAGATTTGATCCTCAAAGGTAAACCCGCCGGCTACAGCCAGAGCCGGCAGATATCTGCCCTTGTCGGCAAGTTTTTTGGCATACTGATACAGAAGCGAGTGCA
>Ga0315276_10001308_pt1 | contig 22248 bp, 18 predicted proteins | sample YL17G05_0_MG_FD_204542 | JGI IMG/M metagenome (GOLD analysis project Ga0315276, IMG submission 204542) | Sediment microbial communities from Yellowstone Lake, YNP, Wyoming, USA - YL17G05_0 | ecosystem: Environmental > Aquatic > Freshwater > Lake > Sediment | place: USA: Wyoming | collected... | reverse complement strand
CCGATGCCGGGATCGAAAAGAGCTGCCGCGCCTTGCGGCCGGATGTGAAAAGCCTGCTGGATCAGTACTGCCGAGGCGTGAACTATTTCCTCGCCAGCCAGCCCCTGCCCCCCGAGTTCCATATCCTGGGGTACACGCCGGAGGCCTGGCAGCTGAGTGATATATTGGCCACGATGAAGTACCTGGAGGGCGAACTGGCCTCTTCCGGGAACGAGTTGAACCACGCCCGGCTGAGCGCCGCACTGCTTCCGGGCTATGCCCGCGATTGGCTGTCCGCCCCCGCGCCGGGACGCGGGAGCCGCCCTGCGCTTGCCCCCCGGGCCCTCCTCGCTCCGGCCCTGGCGCGCCTGCTGGACGCCGAGACGGAGTCGCAGCAGCTGGATGCCCCGGGCAACGCCTGGGTGGTCGCCGGCAGCCGGACGGCGAGCGGTCACCCCTGGCTGGCCAATGACTTCTCCTGGGCGCCCGTCCTGCCGGCGCTGTTCTACCAGCTGGCCGGCAAGACCCCGGCCCGGGAGATCTCGGGGAACACGCTGCCCGGCGTGCCCTTCATCCTCAGCGGCCGGAACCGGCATCTCGGCTGGGGGGTGTGCCCGTCCCCCTGCGACACGGTCGACTATTTCATCCTGGAGCGCCATCCCCGGGATCCCAACCTGTACCGCTGCGACGGCCGCTGGCTGGCCCTTGAATTTCGCGAAAAGAGGATCCGCTGCCGCGGCCGCGCGGATGTGGTCCTGAAGCTCGCTTTTTCCGCTTTCGGTCCGCTCACGGAAGTCGGCGGCGAACTGCTGGCCGTGCGTTCCCTGGTCCAGCACCGTTCCCTGGCCATGGAAGCCCTCTATCACATGAATGCCGCCCGCAACCTGAAAGAATTCACGGTGGCCCTGCGCAAGCTCACGGCTCCGGCGCTGCGCGTGCTGTTTGCCGACCGCAAGGGCAACATCGGCGCCTGCCAGGCCGGGCTTGCGCCGCAGCGGGGGAAAGGCAACGGACTGCTGCCGCTCCGGGTGCAGGCGCTGGCCGATCTCTGGCATGGATTCGCCGAAAACTCGCAGGAAAGATCCATCGCCAACCCGGCCAAGGGCTGGATCGCAGCTTCCGACCTGGAGCGCCTGGGAAAAGCGCCACCCGCTTTTTTCACGTTCGATCCAGCGCCCGATTTCCGGGACTGGCGTCTGGCCGAGGGCCTGAGCGGCACCGCCAAGCTGGACCTGGCGGCCGCCGCGCGCCTGCAAAGCGACACCCTCGTCCCCAATGCCGAGTTCCTGGTCGGCCGGATCAAGAACCTGCCGCTGGCATCCTTCGAGGCCAAGCATGTCCGCGATGCCTTGAACGCCTGGGACCGCAACGCCGGCGACGGCGAGGGACCGGCGTTTTTTTACGAGTTTGAAAAGCGCCTCGCCGGGGCGGTCTTCACGCCCGCCTTGCGCGATCCGGCGGCCGCGGCCGGCATTTCCCGCCGATCGCTTTATCGCCTGCTGGAAGCGGCCGGCTGGCAGGACCGGGAGGGTTTCGCCGCTGCCGTCGAAGAAAGCCTCCGCGGAGCCTATGAAGCCTACCGCGACCGGACCCGGAGGCAGGAGGACGGCTGGCACTGGGAGATCCTGCATACGGTCGGCTTCCATCATCCCCTGGGGACGATCGTCCCCCTGCGGCCCCTCTTTGAGCGCGGGCCCTTCAGCGCCCGCGGCGGAAAATACTGCTTGCTGGACACCGATTTCAGCGGCCCTTTCAGGACCTCGCGCCTTGCCGCCTACAAAATGATCCTGGATTTTTCCGATTTTTCCCGTTCCCTTTTGATCTATCCCACCGGCCAGAGCGGTCACCCCTTGAGCCCGGCTTACGACGACCAGATGGACGCGTGGTTCGCCCAGAAATACCTGAAAATGGAAAGCCAGGGGCGGCGGCAGCACCGCCTGCGGCTTCTGCCGGCAGCGAACGCCGGGATGCGCTAAGCCTGCCGGACGTTGGCAAAGGAAATGTTTTTTTGCTATACTTGCTCATGATGGTGAAAAATGAAAATAGGATTTCGATCGCTTTCAAGAGCGACCTGAAATACACCGAGCTGAGCGTCCTGGTGCTCGGTTTCATCAAAAAGCTCCTCGATATCGATGATGAGGTGTTTTTCAAGATCGAAATTTCCCTGCGCGAGGCGGTCAACAACGCCATCGTCCACGGCAACGGCCGGGACATGGACAAGCTGGTGCACATGGATTTCGTTTGGGAAAAGTCATTCGTGCGCATCCGCGTCCGGGACGAGAACAGCCGCAGGGTCGACTTGCAGGAGGTGGAGGACAAGATCAACAGCTGCAGCCTCCTCTCCTGCAACGGCCGCGGCATCACGATCATCAAGAGTTACATGGATTCCTTCGCCTTCCGCTGCCTGCCGGGCGGCAGTGAAGTGGTGATGGAGAAAAAGCTCGCATGAACCTGTTGTGCTTCGATACCACGTCGCGCGACGCCTCCATCGCCGTGCTGCGGGACGAAGAGATCGTGCTGGAATACAATTTTTCCTCGCGTGACGACCTGTCGGCCATGCTGATCCCGAACCTGGAGTTCCTGCTGAACTCTCTGGGCATGAAGATCGCCCACATCGACCTCTTCGGCGTGGCCATCGGCCCGGGGCTCTTCACCGGCATTCGCATCGGGCTGGCCACCCTGAAAGGGCTGAATTTTTCAGCCGCCAAACCCATGGTCGGGGTGAACACCCTGGAAGCGCTGGCATACAAGTTCGCCGACACGAAGAAAACGATCGTCCCCATGATCGATGCCAGGAAAGGGGAGGTCTATCTCGGCTGCTATCGCTTCGACGGCGGGGAATTGAACGAACTGCTGGCGCCCTGCCTGCTGAAGGCCGCCACCGCGGCCGAACTGCTCGAGCCTTGCGCTGACCGGGTCTTCGTCGGCAGCGGCGCCGAGAACCACGGCGATTTCCTGAAAAGCGCCTTTCCCGAAAGCCGGCTCCTGTACCGCTCCAATTTCCTGGCCAGCGAGGTCGGCAAGCTCGCGCTGCAGCGCTTCCGCCGCCGGCAGTACGTGACCGATCTTCAGGACCTCGCCCCGGTTTACATCCGCAGACCCGATGCCGAAAGCAACCTCGCCAAATCACGCATCCGCGCGGATTAGGCAAGCGGCGGCCGCCGACCTGCCCGACCTGGTACGGATCGAGAACGAACAATTTTCCAATCCCTGGAGCCGGGACTATTTCGCCGCCGAGCTGACCAACCGCTTTTCCCATATCTACGTGGCCATCGACCCGGGCTTGGACGCCGTGGTCGGCTACCTGCTTTTCTGGAAGCTGGACAACGAGCTGGAACTGCACAAGATCGCGGTGGCGAGCTCCTGTCAGCGCCAGGGCCATGCGGCGCGCCTGTTGGAATTTTTCTTGGGCGCCGGCCGTGCCTGGGGCTGCCGGCGGGCCGTGCTCGAGGTCCGGGCGGCCAACACTCCGGCTATCCGCCTGTACGAGCAGTTCGCCTTCCGCCTGGTCGGCCGCAGGCGCGACTATTACGACAAGCCGGTGGAGGATGCCCTGATCTTTGAATTCGTTTTTTAGGCCGCGGCGGCGGGGTTAAAAAAAATCGGGTTCCCTTTTAATGTGGTCCTCGATGTTCAGTTTTTCCGCGATCCAGAAATCGAGGCTGGTCTTGGAGAAAACGGAGATGATCGCCGGGTCGAACTGCTGGCCGGAATACTTTTGCAGCTCGGCGGCGGCGGATTCGAAGGAAAGCGCCTTTTTGTAAGGGCGGTCGGAGGTGATGGCATCGATGGTGTCGGCGACATGGAATAGGCGCGCTCCCAGGGGGATGCTCTCTCCGGCCAGCCCGTCGGGATAGCCGCTGCCGTCGAAGGCCTCGTGGTGGTGCAGCACCATCTGCGCGGCCTCCTCGAGGAACTTGATGCGCTTGAGGATGTTATAGCCGATGGTCGGGTGGCCTTTCATGATCTCCCATTCGTCCGGGGCCAGCTTGTCCGGCTTGCGCAGGATGGCGTCGGGGATGCCGATCTTGCCGATGTCGTGGAGCAATGCGCCGTACTCGAAGATTTTCATGCTGTTCTTGTCGACGGTGCCCAACAGCTCGGCCAGCCTGAGCGTGAAGCGCACCACGCGCAGGGAATGGCCCTGGGTCTCGGTATCGCGGGTATCCAGGGCGGTGACCATGGCCCTCAGGGTGAAATTGTATGTCTTGTCCAGCTCGATCAGGGCCTGTTTCAGCTCGCTGGTCCTGTTCTCGACCATTTTCTCCAGCTGCTTCTGGTATTCCTTGTTTTCCATGACCAGGCGCCTTTTTTCCAGGGCCTTGTTGGCCACGAAGGACACTTCGTTCAATTTGAACGGCTTGGAGACGTAGTCATAGGCGCCCTTGGACATGGCGGCGATGGCCGACTCGATGTCCTTGACCGCCGAGATCATGATGACCATCACGTCCTCGTTCAGGTGCTTGACGTCGTCAAGCAGGTCCAGGCCGGTCTTGCCCGGCATGCGGATATCGGACATGAGGATATCGAAATCGCCGGCGGCTTCGAATTTCTCCAGGGCTTCGAAGGCGTTGGCCGCCAACTGGCACTCGTAGCCTTCACCTTCCAGGAAATCGCGCAGGAGTTCGCGGATGTCCTTTTCGTCATCGGTGATCAGGATCTTTCCTTTGCCCATGGCTGTCAGGATAGCAGAACGAATGCGATTAGTAAAGCCTCGTCGCGCGCCCTCCGGCCGGCGTCAATAGCGGTACAGGTCAGGCTTGAAGGGGCCATCGGCCGGTATCCCGAGGTAGGCGGACTGCTGGGGGGTGAGGCGGGTCAGCTTGGCGTCCAGCGCTTTCAGGTGCAGGCGAGCCACCTCCTCGTCCAGGCGCTTGGGCAGCGTGAACACCTTCTTCTCCAGCCCGCCCTTGGCCAGCTCGATCTGGGCCAGGCACTGGTTGGTGAAGCTGCAGCTCATGACGAAGCTGGGATGGCCGGTGGCGCAGCCCAGGTTGACCAGCCGCCCTTCGGCCAGCACGATGATCGAGCGGCCCGACAGCAATGTCCACTTGTCCACCTGGGGCTTGATGGTCATTTTTTTGCAGCCCGGGGTGTTCTCCAGGTAATGCATGTCGATCTCGCTGTCGAAGTGGCCGATGTTGCAGACGATGGCCTCGTTTTTCATCATCTCCATGTGCCGGCCGCTGATCACGTCGCAGTTGCCGGTGGCGCTGACGAAAATGTCGCCGACCGGGGCCATGTCGTCCATGGTGGAGACCTGGTAACCCTCCATGGCCGCCTGCAGGGCGCAGATCGGATCGATCTCGGTGATGATCACCCGGGCGCCGAATCCGCGCATGGACTGGGCGCAGCCCTTGCCGACGTCGCCGTAGCCGCAGACCACCACCTTCTTGCCGGCCACCATGATGTCGGTGGCGCGCTTGATGCCGTCGGCCAGCGATTCCCGGCAGCCGTAGAGGTTGTCGAACTTGGACTTGGTCACCGAGTCGTTGACGTTGATGGCCGGGAACAGGAGGCTGCCGTCGGCCTGCATCTGGTACAGGCGGTGCACGCCGGTCGTGGTCTCTTCGGAAACGCCGCGGATGCGCTGGCTGACGCGGGTCCATTTCTGCGGGTCGCGTTCATAGGCTTCGCGCAGCCGCTGCCAGACCACGGCCATCTCCTTGTTCTCCGGGCTGCTCTTCAGCAGGCCGGGATCTTTTTCGACCTTCACCCCCTGGTGGACCAGGAGGGTGGCGTCCCCGCCGTCATCGACGATCAGGTCGGGGCCGGAGCCGTCGGGCCAGGTCAGCGCCTGCTCGGTGCACCACCAGTATTCGGCCAGCGATTCCCCTTTCCAGGCGAAGACCGCGGCGCTGCCGGCCTTGGCGATGGCGGCGGCGGCATGGTCCTGGGTGGAGAAGATGTTGCAGGATGCCCAGCGCACGTCGGCGCCCAGCTCGACCAGCGTCTCGATGAGCATGGCCGTCTGGATGGTCATGTGCAGGCTGCCGGTCACCCGCAGGCCGCGCAACGGTTTCTGCGGGCCGTACGTTTGGCGGATGGCCATCAATCCGGGCATCTCGGCCCGGGCCAGGTCCATTTCCTTGCGGCCCCAATCGGCCAGCGACAGATCAGCTACTTTGTAGGGCAGCGCGCGGTCCTTATCGGTTGTTTTCATGTTGTTCTCCAGTTCATTATCGTATCGCGGAATAACTCAGTGAACAGTGAAAAGTGATATGTAAAGAGCCCGCCGGTGCTATTTCATGAGGTCTTCTTTTCCCTTCACTTTTCACTTTTTGCTTTTCACAAAAGCTCGATTATTTCTTGGCTAACGCCTTGAGCTCCCTGACCTTGTCCAGTTTTTCCCAGGGAAATTCGTTGCGGCCGAAGTGGCCGTTGGATGCCGTCTGCTTGTAGATCGGCCGCTTCAGCTTGAGCTCGCGGAGGATGTCGCCGGGCTTGAGGGGGAAGACCTTGCGGATCATGGCCGTGATCTTCTCCTCGCTGAGCGTCCCGGTGCCGAAAAGGTTGACGTTGATCGAGACCGGCTCGGCCACGCCGATGGCGTAGGCCAGCTGCACCTCGCATTTCTTCGCCAGGCCGGCGGCCACGACGTTCTTGGCGATGTAGCGGGCCACGTAGGCGCCCGAGCGGTCGACCTTGCTGGGGTCCTTGCCGGAGAAGGCGCCGCCGCCGTGACGGCCCATGCCGCCGTAGGTGTCTACGATGATCTTGCGCCCGGTCAGGCCGGCGTCCGCGTAGGGGCCGCCGACGACGAACTTGCCGGTGGGGTTGATGTAGAACTTGGTGTCGGGGGTCAGCCACTTGCCGCAGACCGGCTTGACCACGTGCCTGATGATGTCCCTCTCGATGCGGGCGTGGCCGATCTTGTCGTCATGCTGGTTGGAGACCACCACGGCGGTGATGTGCCGGGGTTTGCCGTCCTCGTATTCCACGGTCACCTGGGCCTTGCCGTCGGGGCCGAGGTAGGGGATGGTCTTGTTCCTTCTCACCTGGGCCAGGCGCGCCGTCAGCTTGTGAGCCATGGCGATGGGCAGGGGCATGAAGTTCGCGGTCTCGCTGGTGGCATAGCCGAACATCATGCCCTGGTCGCCGGCCCCCTGTTCGTGGCCCTTGGCGGTGTCCACTCCCTGGGCGATGTCGGGGGACTGCTCCTCGATGTGCACCAGCACGGCGCAGGTCTCATATTCGATGCCATAGCGCGACTTGGTGTAGCCGATTTCCTTCAATGTTTGCCGCACGATGGTCGGGATATTGACGTAGGCCTTGGTGGTCAGCTCGCCGGCCACCAGGACCATGCCTGTCTTGGTCAGTGTCTCGATGGCGACGCGCGAATCCGGGTCCTGCGCCAGGCAGGCATCGAGGATGCTGTCGGAGATCTGGTCGCAGACCTTGTCCGGGTGTCCGGCGCACACCGATTCCGAAGTGAACAGATATTTCCCTTTGATCATTTTCACCTCCAGGGAGATCTTTTTTGTGGGATAAAATCAATCTTAACAAATTAGGTCATATATGTCAATTAAAAACTACCGTGACGCGTAACGCGTGACGCGTGACGTGAAGCAGCTCGAATGAAATTCCAAATCCCAAGCACCAAATCACAAACAAGCACCAAGCACCAATGACCAAATGACCCAAACAGAGTGCAATTAAACGAGGTTAATGCAAATTTCAATAAATTGCTTTCGTTTGGGTCATTGGAATTTGGAACTTGGAATTTATTTGGTATTTGGAATTTGGTGCTTGGAATTTAAAGTTCTACGCCACTGCAGCTACTTGTCACTCGTTACGCGTCACTCGTCACGAATAGTTCGGCTAATAACCGATCGCGCAGCCGTCCTTTCTGGACTCGCTCGCTCCGATCAACACGCGGCGCTCCAGGTCGAGCCAGATGCCCTGGTAGCCGCCGAATTCGCCCGCGCTCCGGCTCACCTTGTGGCCCAGGTTGAGCAGGGCGCGCCCCACCTCGGGGAGGACGCCGCTTTCCAGGTAGACCGTGCCGCCGTCGCTCATGCGCGAGCCGTCGGGTTCGGACGATCCGGCGTGACGGAAGCGCGGTGCGTCGCCCGCCTCCTGCAGGTTCATTCCGAAGTCGATGATGTTGCACAATATCTGCACGTGCCCCTGCGGCTGCATGTCGCCGCCCATGACGCCGAAAGAAAACGCGGGTTTGCCGGCGCGGGTGACGAAGCCGGGGATGATGGTATGGAAGGGGCGCTTGCCCGGAGCGATGCTGTTGGGCCGGCCGGGTTCGAGATCGAAGAGGGCGCCGCGGTCCTGCAGGCAGAACCCGAGCCCGTCCGGGACCATGCCCGAGCCGAACCCGACATAGTTGCTCTGGATCAGGGAGACGGCGTTGAAATCCCGGTCGACCACCGTCAGGTAGACGGTGTCGCCGCCGGCCAGGCGCGGGTCACCGGCCGGGAATTGGTTGCCGGCGCGGCCGGGGTCGAAAAGCTCCAGGCGCTTCCTGGCGTAGGCGGGGGAGATGAGCGCGGCATAATCGATGTCGGCAAAGCGCGGGTCGGCGTAGAAGCGGGCCCGGTCCTCGTAGACGATCTTTTTTACCTCGATCAGCGTGTGCAGGTAGGCGGCGGAGTTGTGGCCCATGGCCTTGAGGTCGAAGTTGGCGAGCATCCGCAGCATCTGCAGGACGGCCAGCCCCTGGCCGTTGGGCGGCAGTTCCCAGACGTCGTAGCCGCGGTAGCTGACGCTCACGGGCTCGACCCATTCGGCCGCGAAGTCGGCGAAGTCCCTATCCGCAAAGAAGCCGCCGACCCGCTTGGAATAAGCGACCAGCTTCCGGGCCAGTTCGCCACGGTAAAAGGCGTCGCGGCCCTTGCGGGCGATGAGGCGATAGGTCGCGGCCAGCTCGGGGTTGCGAAAGACGTCGCCCTTGCCCGGCGCCTTCCCCTGCGGGGCGTACAATTTTTGAAAATTGTCGAACTGGCCGAAGGCCTCCAGGGAGCGCTGCCAGCTTCGGGCGATCAGCTCCGACAAGGGGAAACCCTCTTCGGCGTAGGTTGCGGCGGGGGCGAGCACCTCGCGCATGGGCAGGCGGCCGAATTTTTCGTGCAGCGCGAACCAGCCGGCCACGCAGCCCGGGACGGTCCAGGGCAGCGGACCGGTCTCCGGCATTTTTTTGATTCCTTTTTCCTGGAAATAGGCGAGCGAGATCGCCGCCGGCGCCGGGCCGCTGGCGTTCAGGCCGTAGAGCTTCCCGGTCCTGCTGTCCCAGACGATGGCGAAGAGGTCGCCGCCGATGCCCGCCCCGGACGGCTCCATCAGGCCAAGGGCGGCGTTGACCGCGATGGCGGCGTCGACGGCGCTGCCGCCTTTCTTCAGGATATCGATGCCGACCTGCGCCGCCAGCGGCTGGCTGGCCGCCACCATGCCCTGCCGGGCGATCACTTCGGAGCGGGTGGCGAACATGCGGCCCGTCAAGCGGTCACCCCCCGGCAAAGGAAGGAAAACCAGGAACAGCAATGACGACAGGATTTTTTTCATACGGCCTCCGCGACATGATCCGATTATAAACCGGCGGCGATCCAGAGGCAATCGCCGCCATGCCCTCTCCGTGGAATATTTGTTTTTTTTGTGCTATTAATCGACGAGTGAAGAACGATCCGCGAAGGAGGAGTATCGTGAAAAAATTCATCCGCCCGCGATGGATAATTTTCATGGTGGTGCTGGCCGCCATCGCCTGCGCCGTCAACCCGGTCAGCGGCAAGAAGGAGCTGATGCTCTTTTCGGAGAAGCAGGAGATCGCCATGGGGCAGGAGACCGACCAGGCCATCCGGCAGCAGTACGGCATCTACGACGACAAGGCCCTGAACGAATACGTCGACCGCATCGGGCAGAGCATGGTGCCCAATTCGCACCGCCCGAACCTCAAGCACCATTTTGCCGTGCTGGACACGCCCGTGGTCAACGCCTTCGCCGCTCCCGGCGGCTTCATCTACGTTACCCGCGGCATCCTGGCCCTGATGAACAGCGAAGCCGAGCTGGCCGCGGTCCTGGGCCACGAGATGGGCCACGTCGCCGCCCGCCATTCGGTCAAGCGGATGAGCGACCAATTGCTGGCCCAGATCGGCCTCGTCGTCGGCAGCATCGTGAGCAAGGACATCCGCAAGTTCGCCGGGCTGGCCAGCATCGGCATGCAGCTGCTTTTCCTCAAGTTCAGCCGCAGCGATGAGTACCAGGCCGATGCGCTGGGCATACGCTACGCCCGCCAGGCTAAGTATTCGCCGGGCGAGATGCTGCGCTTCTTCACCGCCCTGGAGAACATGAGCGGCGAAACGACCAGCCACAAGATCCCCACCTTCCTCTCCACCCATCCCATGACCAAGGACCGCATCGCCAAGGTGAAAGCCATGGTCTCGAGCGAGGACGTCCGCCTGGCGGTCAGGAACGAGCCGTACCTGCGTAAGGTCGACGGCATGATATACGGTGAGAATCCGCGCCAGGGCTTCGTCGAGAATGGCGTTTTTTACCAACCGGAGATGGCCTTCCAGTTCGCGATCCCCGCCGATTGGGCCGTGGATAATACCCCCATGCAGGTCATGGTCGGGGAAAAAGAGGGCAAGGCGGCCCTGCTGCTGCAGGCCGAGACGACCGACCAGGACCTGGACCAGTACCTGCAGGCCAAGTCCGCGGGATTCAGCCAGGCCAAGCTGCTGAAGACGGCAAGCGACCCGGTCAACCGCCTCGCTTCCCGGCACGCTTATTTCCAGCTTCCCCAGGAACAGGGCGAGCCCCTGGCTGTCCGCCTTTCCTGCATCCGCAAGGACAGGACGGTTTATACGTTCATCGCCATGAGCATGTTCGCTACTGCCGGCACGTACCAACCGCTCCTGGAGCGGGCCATCTTATCGTTCCAGGGACTGAGCGATCCCCGTTACCTGAATCGCGGCCCGCAGCGCCTCTCCCTGTTCCGCCCCGACGGCCGGCGCACATTCCAGAAGCTTCTGATCGACACCGGGGTCGACCGCAAGCTGTGGAAGCAGCTGTCCGCGTTCAACTCCGTCAAATTGGAGGCTGTTCCCGGGAGCGGGCAACTGGTCAAGCTGGTCAGGTGATCCGCGTCCCACGCCGGAGTGCTGAACAATGAGCAAAAGGACGCGGAACATCCCTGTCCCAAAATGGGACAGAATCCCATTTTGGGACAAGGGGCACCCTGAGATAAAAAAACGTTTCGCATAGGATATTTTGACGCGTTCAACCGCTCCCGTTGTCCCAATTTGGGACACCCGGCCATGAAGCGAACCCCGGGGAATCATTCCGTTTTGCATTGGAAACCGTTGTCCGTTCAGTGCTTCTGGTTCAAATGCACAAATTGGCAATGAAAATGCATCATAATTGGTATGATCCGGCTTGAGGTCTGGCTAACATGAATTTTGGCATGGCAAGGACTTGCTTGCAGCCGGCAATCCGGGGCAAGATCGGTGATCCCTTGGATTATCCGGTCAAATCGGCCCGGGTGGTGCTTTCCGGCTCGAAGCTGGCCGATAAACTATGCACCGTGACCGGCATGGAAGGGTCTTTCATGTTCAGCCGCATCCCGCCCGGGGTCTACACTCTGGAGATCACCTGTTCCGGTTTCAGCAAGCTGGTGCAGCGCGGGATCGCCGTCCACGATAACGCCATCACCGGGCTGGGCCTGAAAATGGATTTTCTGGAGGATTCCCGCTCCCTCAAGCTGCGGGCGCTTTCGCTGGAATACGTCAACGACGCGCCCCAGGTGGAGGCAAGCGAGTCGCCCTCGCAGCTGACCCTGGAACTTCAGGAAGTGATGGATGAATTGCACCTGGACAGAGCGCTGTTCAACCCGCCGGCGGCGGTCAAGGTCGGCCGCCGGGTGCGCATCGAGCTTGGCGTCTACCAGAACCTCAGGGAGGAAATCATGCGCCGCCTGCTGGAGCGGAAGATCAGCCGTTTTGACGGCGGGCAGATCGACGCGGTTTTACAGGCCGAATTGCAGGTTTCCGGGAGCCTGGTCCTGCCGAAAAGCCTTCCCGAGGTGGGGATCAAAGGGGCCGGTTATGTGGAATGGCAGTGGGAAGTCCTGCCGCGGATCCCGGGCCAGGGTCTCATCCGCCTCAGTCTGCAGGCCAAAGTGACGTTCGCCGGTCACTGCGAACAGAAGCAATGCCTGCTGGTCCTGGACCGCGAGGTCAGGATCGAAAAGAACATCTGGCTGGAATTGCGGCGATTTTTTTCTAAAGCCAAAGTGGTTGGTGAGACGCGTTGCATATATTGATCGTTGAACACAGTCCGGCCTCGGCAATGAAATTGCTGCTGCTCTTTCGGGGTCGAGGCCATCCGTATCCGTCGCGATGTGCGGGACATGGGGTTTCAAGAAATCAATCTAAAAAAACGAATAAAAAAAAGGAGGAATCGCATGAAAAAAAGATTGGGTAAGTTGTTCGTGGGCGTAGCCCTGGTCGGAATTTCCATTGTTTGCCTGAATGCCGTTATGGTCGTGAATGATCCGCGCAGCCCTTTTCAAGGCAAGACCAGCGTCCAGGTCGGCGACATGATCACGGAAAGCGCATCCGAGCTTTTGCAATCGGCGTCGGACGCGTTCCTTTTCCTGAACGAGGTTGAGCTCGCCGAGAAAAACGGCTTGAATACCGGCGCCGCCCTGCAGCGGGTCGATATGGCAGCGGCCCGGGTGGAGCAAGCCCTGAACCTGTTCAAGGACATTATCGCCGCCGGCAACGATGCCGGGTACGAGAGAACCCGCATCGGCCGCTTGCGGGATTTCGCCTATGACCAGTTCGCCAAGGACAACGGCTTGAGCGTGGAAACCATGGGCGAGGTCTCCGCCTACCTGGGCCGGGGCAACGTGCTGGGCTTTTACCGGCGCCACGCCCGCAACCTGCAGAGCCTGTTGAACACCCTGAACCGCATCAAAGCCGAATTGCTGGCCGGCAAACTATCGGAAAACAAGGTGCTGTGGTCGCTGCTGCAGCAATACAACACGACCATGATGTTCGGGAATTACGCCTCCATGATCTTCTACAAGATCTAGCGTCGCCGGGGCAACGGCGGTCTTGGAAAACCGCCCATTGTTTTTTTTGAACGAATATTGCTATGATGGACCATGCGTGCATTTTTGCGTTTTGAGCGGCGGAGGCTTTTCGGCGAAAAAAAAAACCTGATCTTCCTCAGCTTCATCGCCCTGTTCTCGGCTTATTTCACCTGGTCGGGGCTGAGCGAATTCCGCCAATTCCAGGCCGAGAAGAAAATTTTCATCAGGTTCGAAAAGGAAAAGGTCAGCCAGTTATCCAGTTACGCCCAATATGGGGCTTTCGGTTTCCGGCTCCTTTATGAGGCTTCGCCGCTGAGCCTTTTTTTCGTCAACAGCGGCATCCTGCAGGACGTGGAAAGCAACATAGACAATTTCGAGGCCATCAAGGTGGAAAGCTCGTTCAAAGGGAAAAAATTGTTTTTGAAGCGGGGATATTTCAAGGATTTCGCAGGCATCCCCTTCATTTTCGGATCGCTGTTCATGCTGTACATGGGGCACCTGGGCCTGGTCGGGCCGGCGTATCTCCGCTTCATGAGCGGCCGCATGTCCCTGAAAAAATTTTATGCCTTGACCACCATCGCCCGGCTTTTCTGGCTCGACCTCTTCTTCATTTTGCTCGGGCTTGGCTTGTTCGCGCTGGTTCATTTCGGGGGTGTATTCTTTTCCAGGCCGGAAAGAAATATATTTTTGCTATATATTTTGTTCCTGGTACTGTTGCTCAACTTCATCTACCTGCTTGGCCAATGGACCACCGTGCTGCTCCGGTTTCGCAAGATATTCTTTTTGTGGCTTTTCATCGTTTGGTTCATCTGCATCTTCCTGTTGCCCGAGGTCAACCGCATCAGCGTCTTCAACCAGTCGCGGGTCCTGGAATCGGCTGAAAAAGTGAACCTGGACAAGTTCCGCAACCTGATGGCCCTGGAAAAGAAATTCCGCGATTACCTGAAGGTGAATCCCTCCACACCCCTGGATCAGCTGCGCCAAATGCAGAAAAAATTCGCCGTGCAATTCATCAGCAGCAGCTACCTGGTGAACGCCGGGCTGGAAACCAGGTACTTGCGCGACGTGGAAAAGGTGATCGCCGGCCAAGAACGGCAGTCGATCCTGTTTCCCACGACCTTTTATCAGTTCCTTACCGGGGAAGCCTCCGGGAAGGGATTCTACGGCTACCTGGACTTCATGGACTACATCATGAAGCTGCGCAGCCGCTTCATCCAGTTTTACCTGAAAAAAAGATATGAGAGCGACGAGGTCACAGTGGAGTCCTTCGTGCAGCATGACGAAAATATTTTCCACGCCCGCATCCGGCTTCCGGCCACCTACTGGTTCGGGGTCCTGGCCACGGCGCTGTACTGCGTCGCCCTGTTCCTCCTGGCGTTTGGCCGCCTGCGGCGGCAGGCGTTCCTGCCATGATCCAGGTCCGCGAGCTGAGCCTGGAATGCAGCGAGGTCTATCTCGACTCGCTCAGCCTGGAGGTCACCGGCGGTGAAATATATATTTTGCTCAATCGCCTGGGCCAGGACAGCGACCTGCTGTTCCGGGTCCTGAGCGGCAGCCAGGCGCCGACCAGCGGCGAGATCCTTTTCGATGGCTGCCGCCAGGACGTCCAAGCGGTCGCCGCCTTCATCGACCGTGTCGCCTCCGGGGCCGAATTCGAGACCGAAGCCCGCGTCGGCGACTGGATCGATTTCCTTTGCGCCACCGGCCTCAGCCGGGAGAATCTCTACAAGAATCTTCTGGTCTGCAATTTCCATGAGCGGCATTTGAAAAAAAAGATCCGTGAACTGGCCCCGGAATTGTTCAAGCAGGTCTATCTGGCCGCCTGCCTGGCTCCGGAGCATGAAAACATCGTCATCAACGATTTCATCCGCGGCGCGGAGAAGGGGTTCGAATTGAAGTTCAACAAGCTGCTGCTGCAGCAGAAAGCCCAGGGCCGGGCCATCCTCTTCCTGGGCGGCGACATCCTCTACGCGTCGGAGATCGCCGACCGCGTGGGCTTCATCAAGAACGGGCATTTGCTGTTCGAAGCCGACGCCGCTGAATTGAAGGACATGGATATCAAGGGCCTTTATCAGAAATTGCTGAATTGAAGCCCGGCTATTTTTTCTTGATGTGCAGCTCGGCCATTTTCCGGTACAGGGAGGAGCGCGAGATTCCCAGCGTCTCCGCCGCCAGCGTATAATTGAAGCCGGAGGCGCGCAGGATCTTCTGGATATGGCTGCTCTCCATTTCGGCCAGGCTGTTCTCCGGTTCGCCCGCGCTGGCGGTCTGCTTCGGGTGGAGGATCTTCACCGGCAGGTGCTCGGGCCGGATCTGCTCCTGGTGGCCGGCGGCGGAGATCTTGAATATGGTGTTCTTCAGTTCGCGCACGTTCCCCGGCCAATCGTACGCGGTCAGCAGGCGCTGGGCCTCGGCGGAGATGGCGCTGATGCGCCGCGGATTGACCAGGTTGGCGATGGTCAGGAAATGGTCCGCCAGCGGGATGATGTCGGCTTTCCTGGCCCGCAGGGGCGGGATGGATATTTTCAGCTCATCGATGCGGTAAAAAAGGTCGGCGCGGAAGCGATGCTGCTGGACCTCCTCTTCCAGGTCCTTGTTGGTGGCGGCCAGCACCCGGATATCGACCTGGACCGGGTTCTTGCTTTTCAGCGGCGTGAGCTCGCCGTTTTCCAGGACCCGCAGCAGCTTGGCCTGGATGGGCATGGGGAGTTCGCCGATCTCATCCAGCAGGATCGTGCCGTGGTCGGCCAGGATGAATTTCCCGGGCGAATCGGCGTAGGCCCCGGTAAAGGCGCCTTTTTTGTAGCCGAACAGCTCCGATTCGGCGAGGTTCTCGGGAATGGAGGCGCAGTTGACCGAGATCAGCGGCATGCTTTTCCGCTGGGAACTGGCGTGAATGGCCTGGGCCATCAGTTCTTTGCCCGTGCCGGTTTCTCCCGTGATGAGAATGGAATGCGGGGTGGCGGCGTATTGGCGGGCGGTGCGGAGCACGTCGGCCATGACATGGCTCTGGAAAACGAACTTGTCGAAGCCGGCGGCATCGCCGATCTCTTTTTTTAGATCCCGGCAATCGTCCTGGGCCTGGATGTAGGCGAAGGCGCGCTGCAGCGCGAGGAGGAGTATTTCCGGGTTGACCGGCTTCTGCAGGAAATCGTGGGCGCCTTTTTTCATTGCCAGCACCGCGGTATCGATGGAAGCGGTCCCGGTCAGCACCACGACGCGGTGAGCGTACTGCCCGGCGAAGCGTTCCAGCAGGTCCAGCCCGTTGCCGTCGGGCAGGGTCAGGTCAAGCAGGACCAGGTCGAAAGCGGTCTGGCCGAGCTGCCGGGTGGCGTCCGCCAGGCAGTCGCTGGCCGCGACTTGGAAATCGTTCTGGCTGAGAAATTTTTTGATCGATTCGCGCAAGGGGGCATCGTCCTCGACCAACAGGATATGCTTTTTTGTCGGCACGTTCACCTCGCTGGCAGGATCAGGTTGACCCGGGTGCCCTGCTGGGAACTCTGGATCTCCAGGTCGCCTTTCAGGGTCTTCATGATACTATAAGAAATATACAGGCCCAGCCCGGTGCCATCCTTTTTGGTGGTGAAGAAGGGTTCCAGGACCCTGTCCTTGATCGCGTCGGGGATGCCGGGCCCGTCGTCACTGACGGCGATGATGTGGCGTGCGTTCCGGGGCAGTTCCTTGTATTCGCTGTAGATGCGAATGGTGATGGAACCGCTTTTCTGGCCGGCCAACGCTTCCAGGGCGTTAAAAAGAACATTGATGAAAACCTGCTTCAGGCGGTCGCCGTCGCTCGCTGCCCGGATCTCTTTTTCCGCCTGCACGCGGATGGTCACGGCGGCGGGTATCTTCTTTGCCGGGATCTCCCGCAAGGTGCCTTCGACGAATTCCTGCAGGTTGACGCTGGTCAGGTTCAGGTCCTTGAATTTCGAGAACACCAGCAGGGATTCGATCATCCGGTTGGCGCGGCCGACCTCGCGGTTGATCTTTTCATAGGCGGCGGTGATCGCCGGCTCGTTGCCCAGTTGGCTCTTGATGGCCGCGATCTCGAACAGCACCGTGGTCAGGGGCGTGCGCAGCTCATGGGCCAGGGAGGCGGCCATTTGGCCCAGAAGCACCAGGCGGTCGAATTTGAACAGCCGGTAATAGTTCTTGTCGTTGTCGAGTTCCACCTGCTCGGCTTCGATCAGCGGAATGAACATGGTCGCCGCCGTCCGGGCGGCGTCGGCCAGAGCGCGGATCTCCTTGCCGTCCCGGGCATCCACTTTGGCGAGCAGCAGGCCGCGAAAATAGTTCCGCGCATGCAGGGGGATGACCAGGTTGAATCCTCTTTCGGCGAACAGGTCCTCGCTGTCGCGGTTGAAGAGATCGAAGTAGATCCGGGTCTGCTCGGCATCCAGCATGATCTCGGTGCGGCCGGTGAAGCTTTCGATCAGGTCGGCCTCCTCGCGGATGAACGGCGGTTCCTTTTGCCCGTCGTTGTCGCCGTAGGGACGGAACACGTTGCCCTCGGCTTCCTTGTAATAAAGGAGGCAGCGGCTGGACGGGAAATGACTGCGCAGCAGCTTGGGGAAATGGGGCAGGAATGACCGGGCGCTGCGCGCGGTTTGCAGCGCGGCGGCGATCTCGCGATAGAATTCCTCTGGATGGCGCCGGAACATATGTGGTTTTTTCACCTGGACATCATATATATACCGCTAAAAAAAGCTTGTCAAATCATGATTCTCCTTGATTTATGTCGGCGGCTGTGCTATTTTTAATACTTATTTTGGGAGTCGAAAATGAAAAAAACCAAAATCAATGAAGCGCATTACGTCCTCAAGGGGAAAATGGTGGAGTTCTGCGGCTGGGACCTGCCGGTCCAGTATTCCGGGGTGAACACCGAGCACATGGCCGTGCGCACCACCGGGGGCCTCTTCGATGTCAGCCACATGGGGGAGATCTGGTTCCACGGCCGCGACGCGCTGCGGGCCATTCAGCACCTGATCTCCAACGACGCCTCCAAGCTGCAGCCGGGCAAGATCCAGTACGCCGGCCTGCTCACCGAGAACGGCTGCTTCGTCGATGACCTTCTGGTCCACATGATAAAGGAGAACGAATACCTGCTCGTGGTCAACGCCGCCAACATCGAAAAAGATTTCCAGTGGATGAAGAAACACACCGCCCAGTTCGACGTGCATGTCGATAACCGCAGTGAAGAATATTCGCAGATCGCCGTCCAGGGGCCGGTAGCCGAAAAACTGGTGCAGGAATTCACCGATATCGACCTCACGCCCATGGGCTATTACCATTTCGCCGTGGGGCGGGTGCAGGGCCTGGACGCCATCGTCTCGCGCACGGGCTACACCGGCGAGGACGGTTTCGAGATCTACTTCAAGTCGGATGCCGCGACGGCGAGCAAGCTGTTCCTGGACCTGGCCGAAAAGGGGGAGAAGTACGACGCCCTGCCCGCCGGACTGGGCGCACGCGACACCCTGCGCCTGGAAGCCAAGATGGCGCTCTACGGCAACGACATCGACGACAGCCATACCGTGCTGGAAGCCGACCTGGGCTGGATACTCAGGCTCAATAAAGAACAGCCCTTCATCGGCCAGGAAGCCCTGGGGCGGCAGAAGGAACAGGGGATCCGCCGCAAGCTCGTTGGGTTCGAGCTGGTCGACAGGGGGATCGCCCGCCACGGTTATCCGCTGTACGTCCAGGGCAAGGAATTCGGCGCTGTCACCTCCGGGACCTTCGCCCCCTTCTTGAAAAAACCCATCGGCCTGGCCTACCTGCCCCCGGAAAATTCCGCCCTGGGCAGCGAATTCCAGATCGGCATCCGTGAAAAAATGGTCGTCGCCAAAGTCGTGGAAACACCTTTTTATAAAAGAAGCAAGTAGGAGGAACGCACATGGCACAGGAAAATCTTCTGTACAGCAAGGATCACGAGTGGGTGCGCCGCGAAGGCGAATCGGTCGTGGTCGGGGTCACCGACTACGCTCAGCATGAACTGGGCGACGTCGTGTACGTCGACCTGCCTGCGGTCGGCAAGGAACTGAAAAAAGGCGATCCCGCCGCCAATATCGAATCGGTCAAGGCTGTTTCCGACGTGTTCGCCCCGGTCTCGGGCACGATCACCGCTGCCAACGCCAAGCTGGGCGAGGCTCCGGAGCTGGTCAACCAGGACCCGTTCGGCGCCGGCTGGATCTTCAAGATGATCGTGACCCAGGCTTCCGAGCTGGGCGAGCTCATGGACCAGAAGAAATACGAAGAATACCTTAAAGGAATCGCCGGGGAATAAGCGATGAGATATCTGCCCCTGACCGATGCTGAACGGGAGGAGATGAAGAAGATCATCGGCATCGCCGATGTGAAGGAGCTGTTCTCCTGCCTCCCGTCTGGCCAATGCCATCCGCCCCTGGACAAGCTCCCGGGGGCGCTGAGCGAACCGGAGCTGGTCGCCGCTTTCCGTGATTTCGCCGGCAAGAATTCGTTTTCCGGCCAGCTCAGCTTCCTGGGCGCCGGGGCGTACGCCCACTTCATTCCCGAAGTCGTCACCTACCTGAGCGGCAAGGGGGAATTCCTCACCCCCTATACTCCCTACCAGCCCGAGGTCAGCCAGGGCAGCCTGCAGGCGATCTTCGAGTATCAGACCATGATGGCCATGCTGACCGGTCTGGACGTGGTCAATGCCTCTCTGTATGACGGGGCCACCGCCGCCGCCGAGGCCGTCCTGCTGGCCGTGCGCCGGTCGGGACGCGGCCGCGTGCTGCTGGCCTCCAACCTCCACCCTGAATACGCCGCGGTCATCCGCACCTACGTGCAGAACCTGCCCATCGAACTGCAGACCGTCGCCGTCGCCGAGGGGAGCGGCCGGGTCGACGAGCCGGACCTGCGCGCCAAGCTGGACGAGACCGTTGCCGCCTTCATTTTCCAGTCGCCCAATTTCCTGGGCGTGGTCGAGGACGCCCGCGCCATAACCGCCGCCGTGCATGAGCGCAAGTCCTACGCCGTCCAGGTGGTGGCCGAAGCCATGTCGTTGGCCTATCTGGCCACTCCCGGGGCCTGCGGCGTCGACATCGCCGTGGGCGAGGCCCAGAGCTTCGGCCTGCCCCTGGGCTTCGGCGGTCCCTACCTGGGCTTCATGGCCGTGCGCGAGGAATTTCTCAGGCAGATGCCGGGCCGCCTGGTGGGACAGACCGTCGACCTGGACGGCAAGCGCGGCTACGTGCTGACCCTCTCGACCCGCGAGCAGCATATCAAGCGCGAAAAGGCGACATCGAACATCTGCTCCAACGAAGCCTGGTGCGCCATGCGCGCCGGCATGTACCTGGCCGTCATGGGCAAGCACGGCCTCGGCCGCGCCGCCCGCGCCTGCCACCTCAACGCCGCCTATTTCGTTTCCGGGGCGGCGGGCCTGAAAAAGATCAGGGTCGTCTATGCGAAGAATTTTTACAACGAGGTGCTGATCGAAGTGACCAAGGGCACCGCCGCCGCCCTCACCGCGGCGCTGAAGAAGAAAGGCATCCTGGCCGGAGTTCCCCTGTCCTGGTTCGACCGCGGGCAGAAGGGCCGCCTGCTGCTCGCTTTCAGCGAATTGCATGACCGCCGGGCCATCGACCGCCTGCTGGCCGCGCTTGGAGAAAAAGCATGAAGGCCTTGCCCAAACTGATGTTCGAACTGAGCCGGGAAGGGAAGATCGGCTGCGGCCTGAACGAAGCCGACGTGCCCGCCGCTCCGGCCGTCGACCCGGCGCTGCGTCGCGGCGACATCGCCGATTTCCCGCAGCTTTCCGAGGTCGAGATCGTGCGCCACTACATGGCCCTGGCCCAGCTGAACTACTCGGTCGACGCCGGTTTCTATCCGCTGGGTTCCTGCACCATGAAGTACAACCCCAAGATCAACGAGAAGCTGGCCGCCGCCGATGAGCTTCAGGCCCACCCATATGCGCCATGCGACCTGGTGCAGGGCAACCTGGAGATCATGGCCCGGCTCGACTGGTGGCTTTGCGAGTTGACCGGGCTGGCCGGCTTCACGCTCAGTCCCGCCGCCGGCGCCCACGGAGAATTCACCGGCATGCTGGTCATCCGCAAGTACCTGCAGGAAAAAGGCGACCCCCGGAAAGTGGTGCTGATCCCCGATTCGGCGCATGGCACCAACCCCGCCTCCGCCCATTTCGCCGGCTACGAGGTCCGCGAGATCCCCTCCAACGCCCAGGGCATCATCGGCCTGGAGGAACTGCGCGCCCACCTCACGCCCGATGTGGCGGCGCTGATGATGACCAACCCCAACACCCTGGGGATCTTCGAGTCCAACATCACCGCCATCGCCGAGGCCCTGCACGCCAACGGCTCCCTGCTCTACATGGACGGCGCCAACCTCAACGCCCTGCTCGGTGTCGTGCGCCCCGGCGACCTCGGCGTCGATGTCATGCACCTCAACCTGCACAAGACATTCGCCACGCCCCACGGCGCCGGCGGCCCGGGCTCGGGACCGGTCGGCGTCGCCGCCCGGCTGCTGCCCTTCCTGCCCGTGCCCCGGATCGTGAAAAACGGGGATCAATTCGAGGTGGTCACCGACGACCCGCGCAGCATCGGCCGCGTGAAGAATTTTTACGGCCAGTTCCTGGTCATGGTCCGCGCCCTGGCCTACCTGATGACCCTGGGCCGGGAGAACGTCCGGCGCGTGGCCGAGGACGCCGTGCTGAACGCGAACTATATCCGCAAAAAGCTGGAGGGAAAGCTCGATCTTCCCTATGCCACCTCCACGCTGCACGAGGTCGTTTTTTCCGACCAGGGCCTGGCGGTCAAGACCCTGGACATCGCCAAGCGCCTCCTGGACTACGGCTGCCACCCCTTCACCATCTATTTCCCGCTGATCGTGCACGGGGCGATGATGATCGAGCCGACCGAGACGGAGAGCAAGGAGACCCTGGACGAGTTCATCGGCATCATGGAGACGATCCTGCGTGAAGCCCGGGAGAACCCCGACCTGCTGCGCCAGGCGCCGACGCGGACGCCGGTGCGCCGGCTGGACGAGACCCTGGCCGCCCGCAAGCCGGTCCTGAAATGGAGCCGGGGAGGGGACATGTGAGCGTACAGAACGTCATTCTCAAGCTGCAGGAGTTCTGGGCCGAGCGGGGCTGCACCATCGCCTCGGGCTACGACAACGAGGTCGGGGCCGGGACCATGACCCCGGACACTTTTTTCAAGGTCCTGGGCAAGAAGCCCTGGCAGGTGGCCTACTGGCAG
>Ga0315276_10001307_pt1 | contig 22249 bp, 20 predicted proteins | sample YL17G05_0_MG_FD_204542 | JGI IMG/M metagenome (GOLD analysis project Ga0315276, IMG submission 204542) | Sediment microbial communities from Yellowstone Lake, YNP, Wyoming, USA - YL17G05_0 | ecosystem: Environmental > Aquatic > Freshwater > Lake > Sediment | place: USA: Wyoming | collected... | reverse complement strand
CATAGCCATGGCCTTTGGGATCGACAGAACATCCTTTGACAATTTTTGGCCGTATGCGATCACCACAAAAAGATCAGGGGTGAAACCTTTCAAAAATCCGATTGAATCATCAAAGTTAATATCAGCCGGCTGAAAGATCTTAAGTTTTAATTCCGAGGCTTCCTCCTTGACAGCAGTAGGCATAAAATGCATGCCCCTGCCTTTTTTCTTATCAGGCTGGGTCACGACAAGGCAAACCTCATAGCCGTTTAAGATCAGCGCCTTAAGGGGCAAAACCGCAAAATTGTCGCTTCCTAAAAAGATTATTCTCATAAAAACGGGGTCAGAATTGTTTTTTTACACAGGGTCAACGTCAACTGTAACTATTATACCCGAATGCTTGAATTTTTTTAAGTTTAATTTCAGAAATTCTGTCAAGAGCCTTGCGCTTTTGGACTTCACCAGGATCTGACAATAATGATTGCCCCTTAATTGAGCAGGCTGTCCTTTTCCTTCAGAAATAATTTCTACGTTCTTTTTCCTTTCATCTTTGAGCTGTTCAAACAGCTGGCTGCCGGCCTGTTGCACTTTTTCCTGTCTGGGCGAACGCAGTTTCACAAAGGCAAGATGCTGATAAGGAGGGAATCCCAGCTGCCTTCTTATCCGTAATTCCTCCTTGTAAAATATGGCAGGGTCTTTTTTTTCCATCGAAGAAAACAGGTGGCTTCCCGCCAGATTAGTCTGTATTATCATTTCTTTTTCAGTAAACCCCAAAAGGCCGGAAAGCGCGGCAAACGCCTTCTCAGACGCGCGGAAATCCACCCTGTTTAAAGAATTATCAATCCCTAAAACGGCAATAATGTCAAATTTGTAAGAAGAATGGCCGATTGCTGCCTGAGCGGAAACGATTATATCGGAATCGGGGATGGCAGATTCATCCCATTTATCCATCCTTTTTATCTTTGCCTGTGGGAAGACCCTTGACAGTTCGCTCTCGATCTTTTCCGTCCCAGCCCCGGAATATTTGATGTATCCGGAATTGCATTCGGGGCAGATCTTAGGCGGAGCCATTTTAAAACTGCAGTAACCGCAGGACAACTCTCCCTTTTCGAAATAGTATACAAGATTTACGTTGCAGCGCGGGCACTTAATAACCTTGCCGCAGGTCGAACACGCTGCGACCGTGGCAAAACCTTTGCGGTTTAAAAACAAAAGGCATTTTCCTTTGGAGGCTATCGTAGAAAGTATCGAGTCCTGAAGGTACCTGGAAAGTATTATCTTGTGCCTCCTGTCAAGAAGAGGCAAGTTTTTCATCTCAATTATTCTTATATCAGCCGGTTTTATTTGCCGGGGCCTTATATACTTCATTTTATTGCGGCTTGCCAGGTAATATGCCTCAAGAGAAGGGCAACTCGACCCTAAGATTATTTTTGCTGACTCGTTCTTCGCTCTGATAAGAGCGATCTCCCTTGCGTGGTAATGCGGAACCTGGTCCTGCTTGTAAACAGAATTCTGTTCTTCATCGATGATGATAAGCCCAAGGCCGTCAAGCTGGGCAAAGATCGCCGAACGCGTGCCTAAGACTAAATTTGCCTTCTGCTGTTTGATTTTAAGCCACTGTCCGAGTTCATCCGGCTGTTTTCTAAACGAAGTTTCCGGCTCTATCCCCAATTTCTTACTGATGAGCTCTTTAGCGGCAAGCACTGAATTTATATCCGGCAATAAGACCAGGACTTTCTCGTTTTTTAGCAGGGCCTCATTGATGGAATCAAGATAAAATTCCCATCTTGTTTTAGGGTCAGCGTCATGGAGCAAAATGTTTTCCCGGATGGTCAATTCCTTTTTCTGAGGCTCTGGGAGTGATGTTTCCGGCAGGGATTTTCCTCTTCTTAAAGCTTCGGGGATCGCGGTTTCTATTGCTTCGCCCCAGCTGCAGCAGTAATATTCCGACAATTCCTTGGTGAGAGAAAGGATATTTTTATCAAGGATCGGGATTTCATCCAGGATAGAGAGTATTGGTTTTGTATATTTTATCTGCGTCTTAGGGGCTGTTGCAACGACATAACCCAGCTCTTTTTTATTGCGGAAATTTATCCGCACCCTGACTCCGGGTTTGACGCTGTTTTTAAACTCCGGAGGTATCTCATAGTCAAACGGGCCTTCTACGGCAAGCCCAAGAACCACTTTAGCATATGACACGGTATATCTCTCTGGCTGCATCTGGCTTTTTTATCTGCCTGATGATATTTTTTGCCCGTTCCATTTTATGCGGATGCCTTTTATAGTCAAGCACTGCTTTTCTTATGTCCTGCGGATCGTCAAGGTTTATTCCGACCCCGTACTCCTCAAGCGCCTTGACGTTTTCAGTCTCCTGTCCGGGGATAACAGAAATAAAAATAGGCACAAGCTCCCTTACTAAAAGTTCTGAAATGCTCAATCCGCCGGGCTTGGTGATAATGATATCTGAAACTGCCATAAGTTCCTCTATGTTGTCGATGAAACCGAAGACCTTTACACCCTGGTATCTTTTTCTTTTAAGCCTTGCGAATAATTTTTTGTTTTTTGCGCAGACCACAAGCATCTGAACGTCGCTATGCAGCGACCTCACAATGGGCTCTATCGGCCCTATGCCGAAAGACCCGGTAGCCACAAGGACCGTAAACCTGCGGCCGTCAATACCGAATTTTTCACAGAGCTCGAGTTTATCGAAATCGCGCAGAAATTTAGGATCGACGGGTATTCCTGTGACCCTTATTTTTCCTTTTGGTATACGCGCCTCCAGAAGTTTCTCTTTGCTGCGCTCAGAAGCGACAGAGTAAATGTTCGTGCGCCTGTGCAGCCAGAACGGATGAAGCCCGAAGTCAGTGATGACAGTCACAAGCCTGGGCTTTATTTTTTTCTTTTTCTTTAGATACGAAGTTATTTCGGCGGGCAGGAAATGAGTGCATATCACGACATCAGGCTGCTCTTTTACCAGGAATCTTGCGAATTTTTTTACATAGAGCCGCTCGCTGATAGAATGCACGCCCTGTATCAAAGGCTGAAATCTTTTAAGCGAAGTCACCCAATATGCCGTCCTCCAGAGCCACTGGGCATGGCTTATTAAAAAATCATAACCTTCAGCATAACTGGTGCGGAAAACCTTGTTTGTTTGTTTCAACACATCCACCAGTATAAGCTCAAGATAAGGGTTTTCTTCTTTAAAATAATTATAAAGCGCCTCAGCAGCTTTTACGTGGCCTGCACCTGCTGAAGCATAAGCGATTATTATTTTCATTTCCTGCCTGTCTTTAAGACGTTATCAACTGCTTCGGAAAGATCTTTTCTGTGAAGTATTGAACTCCCCTGAGAGCTTAGGGTCAACCGGAACCAGGACCAATCCTTGGTCCGGTTTTTTGACCGAAAATAATTAAAGATCGCCTCGGCGGCTTTGAGGTGGCCCGCTCCGGCTGAAGCGCAGGCAATAACCGTTTTCATGATTTAATGATTATTTGCGCCGCGCTCGTAAGATCATCGACCTTATAATCAGGGATGCAATCCCAGTTCAGCTGGTTTTCGGGTTTTTCCCTGCCCGAGAAGACCAGGATCGTTTTCAAGCCGGCGGATTGACCGGTTTCCATATCGACCATGGAATCTCCGATAAAATAACTGTTAGCCTTGTCGACGGTAAAACCCTGCTTCTTTAAATCATCTAAAACCTGGTCGATCAAGCCGGTCTTTGGCTTCCGACAAGAACAGTTCTCTTCCGGACGGTGAGTACAATATAATATCTCGGATAATCTTACCTTATCTCCCAATTCAAAGACCATGCGCTGGTCGATCTCATTGAGGTCCTCCTGAGAATAAAGCCCCTTAGCGACCCCGGCCTGGTTAGAGACCACGAACAGCATAAATCCGGCTTCGGTGAGTTTTTCCAGAGCCGGTTTTGCGTTAGGAAGGATCTGAAACTCCTCAACTTTGGTCACATATTCAAAATCACCGGGATATTTATTGATCACCCCGTCCCGGTCAAGAAAAACCAGTTTAATCATTATTTTCCCTCCATCTGTTTATTTTAGAGATGGAATATAAAGACAGCCTAAATTTTTTCCACATAAATTTTTAAACAATCTTTGAGCGTAAACCGATTCTTCTTAATTCTTAATCCATTCTTCTCAAGTAAAAGCTTTATAGTCTTTTTTGTGAAATAAAAAAGGTGTTCGGGAGGAATTAAACTAGCCCATCTCTCTTTTTTTATCTTTGATTTGATATGCCCCATATCGGGTGTCCAAATTTCAACAATGCCGTCTTTTTTCAAAATTCTATTGACTTCCCGTAAAAATGGGCCCTGGTTTGGAATATGTTCAAGCAAATTGTACATAGTTATTACATCGAAATAATCTGATGGATAATTGGCTTCATTTAAAAAAGCTGCCTTGATATTTAAATTTAATTTTTCCCTGGCAAATTTTAAAGCAATGGGTGAAATTTCACAACCAAAAACAACAAAGCCTCTTTTCCTGGCTGCCTCTAAAATAAATCCTGCGGAGCAACCTACATCCAAAAAATTACCTGCCCTCTTATACTTACAGACCCCTTTAAGTATTTTCTTAGCTCTATTCTGTTTACTCTCTTTTTTATCAATATAGCCCTGAGAATAATTCCCCTTATACTCCTCTTTTAATTCTTTTGGAGATGGCTGGGGATTTACGTAAATGAGCCCGCAAATTTTACACTTTACAATTTTAAATCCAGCTTTTGTATATAATGGCAGAGTATCATTTATTTCACATATGGGACAATTAATATTTTCCAATTAACCTCCTTAAAGAATCTTTCCGCATCCGCGCTCTGGCCGAAAAGATGCATCGGGATGATTGCTTTGGTTTTCTTACTAATCGTTTTCCCGGCCTTTTGCGGGTCGATATTGTAAGTATTCTCGCCTATATCCGCAAAAACGGGACAATCACCTCATCGCCATCTCCGATACCCATCGCCTTCAGGCTCAAAAATAAAGCGTCAGTCGCGGAATTAAGCCCGACCCCAAACTAGGCCCCGCAGCAAGAAGCAAACTCCTGCTCAAAAAGCCCGACTTCGTCCCCCAGGATGAAATTAGAACGTTTGATCACAGCCTTAACCTCCGCCTCGATCTCCCTGCCTGTCTTCTTATATTCCCGGGGTAAATCCAGGAATGGGCTTTCATTTTTTTACCCTCATTTTTCAGGCAAATTAAAGATCTTAAAATGCCAGAGTTTATTTTTTTCTAAAATATATTTTATCATAACTACGATATTCAGAAGGCCATATTTCAGGCTCCTCCGGAAATTAATCGAAGATGCTTCAGAAAAATATCTGGCCGGAATGGGGATATCTCCGATCCGATATCCTAAAAAAGCGGCTTCGGTAAGAAATTCGGCATCAAAAATAAAGTCGTCGGAGTTAAGAGAATAATCTATCTTTTCCAGGACCTCTCTCCTGTAAACGCGAAAACCCGAATGAAAATCTCCTAGATTCTGGCCCAATACAAAATTCTCAAAAGCAGTCAAAAAACGATTAGCAATATATTTATACAAAGGCATACCGCCATCCAAAGCTTCTTTCCTGGTTCTAATTCTCGATCCTATTATTATATCGCAAATATCAGCTATAATAAACCCTACAGCAAAAGGTATAACCCGTGGGTCATACTGATAATCCGGATGCAACATCACTATTATATCGGCATTTGTCTTAAGCGCCTGGTCATAACAGGTTTTTTGATTAGCGCCATATCCCAGATTATCTTCATGCACAAAAGTTTTTATCCCTAGGCTCTTAGCTAAAAAAATCGTCTTATCATCACTGCAGTCGTCGGTTAAAATTATCTCATCAACTATACCTTTCGGGATAGATTCAATCGTCTTTTTTAAAGTTTTCTCGGCGTTATAGGCCGGCATTATGACGATTATCTTTTTATTATTGATCATATCCGCAGCCTGCCTTTCCAGGAGTCTCTTATAACCGACCAGCCATATGCCGAAATAACCGCAATACAGGCAACCATCGGTATCCTGAAACGCTCTCCGGCCACGTCAGAGATATTAATCACGGTAACTGCGACAAAATACAACATGATCCACAACAAAAACTGATAATAGATATTCCCCCTTATTTTTACGCAGCCCGCCAGGAAACCGATCAACCAGAAGACCATCCAGGGATAAAATATGATTTTTCCAAGGATCATGTAAGGTTTTGATTTATAGTATTTTAATGATCCCGGGAGAGTCAATAAATTAATAAAACTTTGGCTCGCGCAATTCGCGTAGTTAACACCCAAAACAAAATAATTATTGTTTTTCTCAGCGCTCTTGTCCAACGAAATCCTTTTAAAATTCCGTTCCCCAACGCTGGAAAACGAACTCGTTGCGCTACGGTAATAATTTCTAATTTGCCAAACGCCCAAAAAACTATAAAATATAGCTAGAAATACTGCCGCGTGCACTAATGTCTTCCTGAGATCGCCTAAGGAATTTGCGTAAATCATAAAAATCGCAACTCCAAACCCAAGAAAATAACCTATTGGCCGTACGTACGTAGCCATAGCCAATACTAAAGCCGACAATACAACTAATCTCATCTTTCCGCTCTTAAAATAACGCATAGATATATAGATAAACAGAAATAGTAATGGCAAATACAAGGCTTCGGTCAAAATTTTTAATGAGTAAATAGAGGTGGGCGGATCAAATAACGCTATGACCATGCTTAAAATGCCGAGCCTGGGGTCAATTTCAACAGCTATCTTATAGGTAATCAACCCGGCAAGGATAGTCAGCAATATCTGCAAAAAGATTATCCCGGTCAAAGGGATCCCCAAAATACCATGCAAGACAGCAAGAAAAATCGGGTATCCCGGGGTCCGGAATACTTCATACCTGATCGCGCCATTAGTATCTTGCACGCCAAAGACTCCCTGCGCATTTAACATTTTCGCCGTTAACAAATAAGACTTTGAATCAGAACTGTATATACTCTCCGGAACACGCATTACGCCAAAAACAAATATACTCAGCTTAAATAAAAATGCGGCGATTAAAATAGCGATAAATATTTTTTTTTGTTTAGTTTTCAACATGATCATGCCCATCCCTTTGTAAACCGACGCGTTAACAATATTTTACTTGGGGATACTTTTAGAACTCGGACATAAAGCGGCAATCATTCCAAGCGCTATCCAGAACAGCATTGCCAACTGCAAAGAATAAAGATGCGTATCGAAAAAAGCATGAATAAGATACCCGGCCATTCCTAAGCATAAACCAAGGACAAGCGGATTGTCATCACGCCTTATTTCAGCCATTCCCCTGTATAAGACAACTCCTATAAATGACAAAAAGCTCAAAAGGCTAAAAATTCCGGACTCCGCCCAGATCTGCAGGAAGCTGTTATGGGCGTACACATTTATAGCGGTGCCGGAGTATTTAGGGAAATAGTCCATAAAAGTGCCTAAGCCTTTACCCAGCCAGGGATTTTCCATGATCATTTTCCAGGCCGCTTTCCAGATAATAAATCTTGTCGCGTCTCCTTTAGAGGTAAAAGTAAATAAAACTCTTTCCAGTAAAGGATGATATATCACCAATACCACGAAAAATATTATGCAAATAAACGCGAGTTCCCTGAAACGCTTTTTAAAAATAAGCGCTAGAAACAAAACAACGAAAAAACTTACCCAGGCGCCACGGGAAAATGTCAGCAGCAAACACACAAATATCGAAAAAGTTAATAATATTAATAAAATTTTCCAGATTTTAGCTTTAACCAGCGAAAGCGAGGCGATTGCCAGAAAAGAAACAAAAACAAGATAACTGCCGAGTAAATTGTAATATCGGAAAGGCCCGGTAATTGCGGCAAAACCGTGTTTCGATTTTACGATCAAAGGCTTGTGTCTTATAAATTCAACGCCTAAAAACCTCTGTGACAAAGCATCTGCGCAAACAACGCCGGCTGATAAAAGAAAAAGGTTAAAAGCCGTCCGTACACGCTTTTCATCGAACATATCGAAAGCGATCAAAAAGATCAGGATATATTCCAACCACTTAGAAACCAGCGCAACTAAACTTTTATGTAAATATGCTCCGGAATTCAGCAAAGACAGCCCCATAAAACCAAAAAAAACAAAAAGGAGAATATCGGCAGGATTCTTAAAAGCCTTGAATTCGGGACAGATGATTTTCTTGGGAATAAAAAAAATAATAGCGGCTATTGAAAATATTTCCACAGCGGCTATTGAAAAAGGCAGCAGAAATATTAGGCCGTAGAGGCACGTTATTACTGCAGCATCAAAAAAAAGATAAAGTTTATCTTTCATATCAGTAAGCGCCTTTTTTATTAAATACCGCCGGTAAAGTTAGCCGGATTATCATCAGATCAAGACCGAAAGACCAATGGTTTACGTACCAGAGATCCCATTTTACCCATTTTTTAAAAGTAAGGTTGCTCCTGCCCTTGACCTGAGCAAGGCCGGTTATACCCGGACGGATTGCAAGCCTCTCCATATAACTATAATCATATTGCTTGAATTCATCAGGCGTGGGTGGCCGAGAGCCGACAAGGCTCATATCGCCTTTTAAAACATTGATAAGCTGCGGCAATTCATCAAGGCTATACCTTCTAAGAAAACGGCCCCCCTTCGTAACCCTGGGGTCAACTTTCATCTTAAATATAATACCGCCTTTTACCTCATTTTTCTTTAACAGCAGTGGTTTGATCTCATCAGCGCCGTCAATCATTGAACAAAATTTATAAAGGTTGAATATCCTGCCTTTGTGCCGTACTCTTTTCTGGACGAAAAAGACCGGCCCTTTAGAACCAAGTTTTATCATCAGCATAACTGCCAAAAAAACCGGAGATAAAAAAATCAGCAGTAAAAACGATACTATAAAATCAAAAAATCTTTTTGCCGCAAACTCTGCAGAATGAGGCACCCTTTTTTTGTATGTCAAAAGAGGGATAAAACCGAGGTAATTGACCCTTACTATTTCGAGCGATTCTTCGAAATTTTCAGGCACGATCCTTACTCCGATGCGTAAGTCTTTTGCGCACCTTATGATCTCAGAGATGACGGTTTTATCTATACTTTTTGTAATTATGATCTCGTCCACAAAAAACTTTTTTACATACATTATAAAATCCTTGAATTTGCCAAAAATAGGCAGGCCGTCAACATAGCCTTCCTTATCATTATCAAGAAAACCAACGACTCTAAATCCCCACCAGGGGTTCCTTTTAATCTCATCAAGGACCATCCTGGCATTCCGGCCGGCCCCAAGCATCAGAACGTTAATATTGTGGAAACCTTTATAGATCAATCTCCTGACGACTATCCTTTTGATAAGCCGCCAAAGAACTGTAAAAACACAGACCAATACAAAGGACACAAAAAATACCTGCCTTGAGAAAAATTTGTACTGAGCAAAGAATATAGTTGCTCCTACAAGTACGCCTATATACAAAACTGCGATAAATGTCCTGAACGCCTCTTTAAAAAAAGACAGGCTTCTGTCAGTCGTATAAAGACCTTTCTTGGCAAAGTAAAAAGAAAGCAGGACGTACCAGAGGCTAAAAATAAACGAGTATTCTCTGAGATTCGGCAATCTGGGATTGACAAATACATTTTCAAACGAATTATACCGCAAGAGATACGTGATCGAAAAGCATAAAAAGAGCCCGATCAGGTCAATCAAAAAATAGAATACATAAACTTTTCTGGGCGACTTAAACATTTTTTAGTTACCTATCTTAAGAATAATTGCCGCATCATAGCACGATTCCAGTCTCAGAGATAATCTTTCGCAAATAATCAATCAGCGCTGCATCCCGGGAAGGCAACGGCTGTTGTTGCTTGAGCGCCTGGATTATATGCTGGTAATTATTTATTTTATCCAAGAGTTCCTGTTCATGGTAGGCGGCAATAACCAGCCCTTTCTGCTCCATCTTCCTGGCAAACTGTATCTGATGGTCGTCGACATGCTCGCCGAAAGCTGCCTGCCGAGCAAAAACGATAGGGATTTTTTTGCTTTGCCGGGATAAAAGCATTGTCCCCACCCCGGCATGGCCAATGATAATATCTGCCGTGCGTATATATTCTATCATAGAACTAAAAGAAAGAAAACGGCTATAGTCACATGCTTGCGGCAGATAGGTTGACGTGCCGATCTGAGCAAAAACTTTTTGCTGTATCCGGCCGCTTCTCTTAGCCTCGTCGAGCGCCCTGATCAGCCGGTCAAATGGAAACTTTTCGGTCCCTACGGTGACAAATATCATACAGGTTATCCCCTATGCTCTGTTTTTTTGTATCTGGCTGCTAATTCCGGCCAGCGCACGAGCATATGATCAGCCACGCCGTACACCAGCCGCGCCGATAGAGAAAGCTCATTTATCCGTGTCAGCGATTCGATGTAGATCGTTTTGATCCTTAAAATCTTGGCAATGAAAATAAACGGAACGCTTATGCCGGCTCCGGTAGACAGCACGGCATCCGGGCGTTCTTTGCGCAACAGCTGCAGCGCTAATATCGCGTTCTTGAAAAGGTTGACGAGATTTCGATTCGTCGGACAATGCCCCCAGAATACCGTTTCGCCGCGCAAGAAATACTCGGTATCGTTTCCGGGGAACGTCACCCAGATCCGCTCATAATCTTTCCAAAGCTCTTTTAAAAAATAGAGCTGCAGAAAATGACCTCCTGAAGAACACACCAGCACCAGCTTCATTGTTATACCTGTAATGAATAGTAAAGCAGATATGCGTTATGTAAAATATTCTGCGCAGTATATTCCTTTATCGATGCTACGCAATGAGCCCGTGCAATGTTGCGGGTCAATAAAATAGCGCTGAGCGCATCGGAAAGCGCTTTGGCGTTACGCCCAGCGCAGATAAAACCCGAATAGCCGTTATGCACCACTCTTTTAATTTCGCCTACATCGGGAGCGACAACCGGGACTCCGCAAGCGAGAGCTTCCAGAGCGCTGCGCGGCATTCCTTCAAAAGCGGAAGTTAACAAAAACGCATCGGATATTCTCATGAGGCCAGCGACTTTTTCCTGCGGCAATATTCCCATAAAAACAGCTCGATTGTTAAGCCTCTCTTGTTTTATCTTCTTAGCAAGCCGCCCTTTAAGTGAACCTTCGCCGACAATAAGCAAGATGGCTTCGGGGACACTCCTCAATACCTCGCCAAACGTATCAATCAACAAGACCGGATCTTTTTGGCTTTCAAGCCTGCCTACGAACAAAACAAGTTTAGAGTTCCCGGGTAACCCTTTTTCTCTCAAAAATGCTGTCCGGTTATTCTTTTGCTCTTCTTCAGGGGAAGGAAAAAACAAATCTTGATCAACCCAGGTGGGCAAAAACGAAAAGCGCCCGGCCATAAATGGGTATTTTTCCTGATAAAATCTTACTCCGTCTTCCCGGACTGAATAAACTGCATTCATCCGGGGAATGATCCGTTTTTCGATTTGAAAGTATAGCCAAGGTAGTCGCCTCCACTTTACTTCAGTACTGGAATGAAATAACTCCAGCGCATGGCCGTGTACGAACAACACCTGTTTTCCCGCGCAACCGGATAAAGCAAGCGCAGGCTCAATACGATGATATTCCAGGATCGTTTTCTCAGGTACGATCCGTTTTCCCGACCTTAACAGTTGCAGGAAAAATCTAAGACTGAGCGGCACCACCCCTTTTTTGTTTTCTTTAGCCACATGCAACATGGGAAAAAAATCTATCGTCCGGCTGCCGAGTTGTCCGGTATACCAACTTCCTGGCGGCCGGGATTTTATATCGGCACTGATCCCTACAACCTTGATCCGGAAATCATCGGGCGCATATTTAATGAAATTCTTTATGCAGGTCACGATCCCTCCGATCTTCTGCCCCCACGGGTCCATCTGTTCGACAATCGTAACGCTGACGGTATTCTGCCGCATCTTACCTTTCAATTGAAACTGGCGAATTTACTTCACGGGCGTAATCGGCTTGCCCGAGCGCCAGCCCGAGCGCAGCCCAAAAATAAAATTGAACAACAGTGGAATTAATGTAATTACTGCCGAACGCGCCAATCTGCAAGCTGATAAAAAAAGCAAACATTACATATAAAAGATATTTGTTCTCAAAACCGACGGCATACGCATATGACTTCCATATCCCTGTGCCCACAAAAATCAGAAACCCTATGTACAACCCCAGCCCTACCATTCCGGTTTCAACAAGATATTTGATATAATCATTATGTGCCATATATCCGTAGCGCCCTTGATATTCACCGCGATTGATCAGTGAAAGCGTGTTTAACCCGTATCCCAAAAAAGGCTTGTGGCTCCAAGTCTGGATCAAGGAATGCCAATACCGCACTCTCCATTCAAGAGAATTCCTAGTGTTATCCTCCTTGATCATCCGTGTAATATTGGTACGGGCCAGTCTGTTTTTCCGCGTCTGAAACTCAGGCGCACGAAAAAGGAAACCCAGGAAAAAAACCAACAAACATACCAGAAACAGCAGCGAACACAGTTTTTGCTTTGACGAAATAGCCGGGGCGAAGAAGAAAAAAACGACTATAATACTCCATACCATGAAACCACTTATACTGAAGGTAAAAACCAAGGCGAATATTTCCAAAAACATCATTGATACCCACGCCAATTTTTTTCTAGAAAAGACCGCAATATACCAGCTAAGGACAAAAAATAGGATCAAAAAAATCGCAAACTGATTAGCATGAGGTAACGTCCCAAAAATCCTGTGAACGCCGCGCGTTATATCGCCGGTCCTGGTAATAAGCTGAAATAAAGAAACAATAAGCGGGATGATTAAAGCTACAAAAAGATGTTTTAACGGAAACTGACGCGCTTGAGCACGAACATAATTATATGAAACTAAGAAAATGAAAAAAAACACTCCTAAACGCACCCCTTCCCTGATTCCAACCACCCCCTTCAACCCAAAATTAAATAAACTAAGGGACGCAAAAACAAAATTTACAAGAACCCACAATCCCAACAAAAAACATATTTGGTGGCAGGCAATCTTCTTTACAGTATAACGGTAGACCACAGCAATCACTACAATGCCCATGGCGATCAGTTCGGAAAGATCAAGACGCAGCTGACCGATTTTAAAAACTGGCAACCGATCGCAAATGCTGCGGATAAAAATAAACGACCAGAAGAAAAAAAACAGCGTTGTTATGATCTTATCTTTCATTTTATCTAAAAGGAATTTATTCAAAAGGTTTATACCTCCTGAAACATGACCTCACTTTTTCCCATACACGGAACGGCATTAAAACCGCTAAATAATATAACCATACTTTTCCAGCAAAAGGATAATCTCTAAGCGCTCGGAGAACCAGAGCTCGTCCTCTAAGCGAATCACCGCGCAGATGATACCAATAACCGAACCGCGAGCGCTGAAATGCCTTTCGTTTTCGCCGCTGAATGACAGTTAAATCGCCATTTATTTTACGATCAATTATTTCGGCCGCTGCTGATTTTGCCTCTAAATTCCTACTGAGCCGATCTGCTCCACCGGCATGTATAATAACGAGCGGTTCATTCACAACCGCTATGCGGTATCGCTTTGCCAATCGTAACCATAGATCATAATCCTCGGAAGACGGAAGCCGCGCGTCAAAAAATCCGACCGCCTCAAGACAGCTTTTTCGTATCATAGCCGACGAAGGGCTACCCAGAATGTTTTTTCCTAATAACTGCCGGTAAACGCTCAGTTTCTCTGTGGGCAACAAAATAGAAAAACGCCTACGTGAAGGATACAAATACATCCAGCTAAATACCCCGGCCGTTGCCAATCCGGCCTGCTTAAATAATGCTACCTGTCTCTCTAGTTTACGCGGTAACCACTCATCGTCCGAATCAAGAAAAGCTACCAATTCTGCGCGCGCGCACTGGATACCGACATTACGCGCGGCAGCAGCATTCTCTTTTTTTTCTCTTTTAAAATATCTGATACGTACGTCACATACACCTTTTATAACCTGTTCCGTGGAGTCCGTAGAACAGTCGTCAATAATAATCAACTCAAAATCCTGTAAGGTCTGGCAGAAAACGCTGTTTACAGCACGCAGTAGAACGGAAGCGCGATTGTACGTAGGAATAATTACTGATATTTTTGGCTTTTTAGTTTCCATTTATATTAACCTTTTTTTCGTAAAACATATCCCCGCCAACTTCGCCAGTGAGCAGACATAATCGATACTCCAGAGGGCTAAAAATAAAACGATTGATCTCTCTTTTCGACGGCGAAGATTGCGGCTCATTCTTAAAACAGAAGGATTCCATAACAGCAGGAGCCGGAAGATGAGAAAGGCGATTTTTGTCTCAGATATTCCGTACTGCCTCCAATTCTTGATTAATCCTCCACCAACGCGGAAATGTTTCGCTATTAAATCTAAAGCATGACGCGCGGGATGCCTGACAATTGCCCGCGGAGCAAAGACAAGCGAAAATCCAGCTTTAGTTGCTTTTGAGGTCCAGCGAACATCTCCTCCAGATACCGCACCGGAAGGGAATAAGCCGATTTTTTTAAAAATAGCTGCTTTTGTAAAAAGGTTTGCGGTCACTGCTGTCTTGAAGGTAGCGATGTAATATTCATTCCTCATCCCCATCACGGTGTCGTAGTGTTGCGCAAAGCTTGCTTCCCCGAGGAAAAAGAATTCAACCTCACCTCCTGCCATATCCGCTCCGTTTTGTAAAGCCTGAATTCCTTCTATAAGCCACCGAGGAGAAACGATACAATCGGAATCAGTAAACGCCAGGATCTCGCCTCGAGCAGATTCTATACCTCTATTCCGGGCATCATAAGAGCTTTGTACTCGAGTTTCTTCGAGGAGACGAAAAGGATAAGCCTTAAGAATCTCTTTTGTGTTATCGCGAGAGTTATTATCTATACAGATGATCTCCAGAGATGTTTTGGGATATTCCAACCGTACCAGAGATTCTGCCAGTGCTTTAATACTTCTTTCTGCATTAAAGAACGGAACAATTACCGATACAAAAGGTGTTCTATTCATGCGAATACTATCACCCCTTTTTTTCCGCCAGGTCGAGTTCGTGATTACTAAGCCGAACCGCTTCGTATATTCGCGCAGAAAGAGTTTCGGGATCAGGAGAATGAGCACACATGAGATTATCGTTAAAGCTGTAATGCAAGCCTATCTGTTCCCTGACCCAATCAACGCTCTGTGTTGCGCTGCCACGAAAATAATCTGTAAATGCCTCCAGCGCAAACGCAACTTCAAAACCGGTGGGGTTATATCGAAAGGCATATGGATTCATTGTAACATTATGGCGGAACGAAGGAGTCGTTATATAGCGCAGTATTTTTTTAAAATTACTGCTCATCCAGAACGAATCGTCTGATAACCATCCCAACTGCTTCAAAAGTGCCCACGCATAGAGATTAAAGCTGTGGTAGCCGATAGATTGTTCATAGTGCTGTTTTTTTACCAGACCCCGCATCGTTCGGCGGATATCCCTGAATTCTCCCCAAAACCCTTCGTGTCGCTTCAGCCGGAATATCTCGTGCCCAATCAAACCATTTCGATGTACATATATGTTGCATGGTATTGTTTGTAAAAACCTCTTGACGTGCGCCTTTATGGTTCCGTTGGCGATACCGCTGTTCAGAATAAGCGCGCCGCTAGCGGCAAACCAGAGTTGCTGGTTAAATGTCCCGCATATCGGCAGAAGGCTTCCGTCAACATTTACAGAATGCCACAGGCCATACTTTTCGTCAAAAGGATGCAAGAGAAAAACCTCTGCGGCCAGTTTGCCATACTGCTCGTCTTTTAGTTGGACGGATGCAGCTGCCAGGGCTTCCAGCACCCATGCCTGGCCGATCAGGCCGTTTGAAAAGTCTTTCCGGGGATCTTTGCGGCACCAAAACGCAGCTTGCATGGGCCGAGCCTCCTGGCTCATCAAATATGCTGCAGCGCGCAGACCGGCTTGTTGATATGCCGGATTTCCGGTCAATCCATACGCTTTGAGAAAAACAATAAGCCAGTGCGCAGTGTTACGAATCGGAGTCTCGATGATCCCTCGAGGCCCGCTTTGCCCCGGCGCCATGCACCCATTAACATGCTGAAGCGCCACTGCTTTTTCAGCGCTGGCAATGATCAAATCCCAAAGTTTCATATGTTCTCACCTTCCCTCAAGACTGCGGTTCATCAAAAAGCCCGAGAGAGATTCTTTTTTTTCTAAAAATCACCTCTTTTGTTGCTAGGAGCAATCCCAGATATAAAACCGCGCTCAGTATTATTGCCTGTATCAAGGCGGCCCGCGCAGAAACATGGACAAAAGAATGAAGCGCCGCCAAGCACGCTAATAAGGCCGCACCTATCAACAGTGGTGTTGCCAGTTGGGAATAGAAAAGTTTCGAATCCAAATGAATCAGCCGTCGCAGGACATACAACGCGATCTGGGAGTATACGATACCCTGCAGAGTATAGCCGATAGCCACACCCCGTATGCCCCAGCGCAATCCTATGACAATTGCAGCCGAGGAAAGAAGGGTACTCAACGCGATCATGTAAAGCTGGATATTTGCTTTCCCCCGCGCCAGGTTCACGCTGCTGTTTAACGAAACAATGGCTTGTATGGCTCCGCACAACGACAAAACTTGAATAGGAAAAACAGAAGGCTGCCATCGTACGCCAAACAATACGGTTATCAATTCCGGCGCTATGCCAATGATCACAAACATCATGGGAAACGTAACCAGCGCAATAGCCTTAACGGTCTTAAGATACACTCTGCGGATCTTTTCCAGATCGTTTTGTATTTTGGAAAAAACGGGAAATAACACCTTAGTGATAACCCAAGATATGTTCTGTATAGGGACCAGCATTATTTTATACGCTAAGGTATAATATCCCAAAGGCTCTGCGCCCAGGAATCGGCCGATCAAAAGATAATCGATGTTGCGGGAAAAATAATACAGGATATCCGCTCCGGTCAGGTGCGCGCTAAAAGGAAATATCTCTTTTATTGCCTTGCGTGAAAATTTCGCGCGAGGCCGCCACGGAGAAAGATTCCAAAGCAAGATTCCGTTTATGGCCGTAAACACCAGCATCTGATAGACCAGACTCCATGCCCCGCAGCCCGCATAGGCAGTTACGATTGCAACGATACCCGCTATAATAACAGCGTAAACATCACGCACTGCCAGTTTCTTAAAATCAAGGTTCTTGGTCAAGATGGACTGCTGAACGACGATAAACGATGAAAGCACGAAGTTAACGGACATGACCATCAACATGGGTTGCAGCCGCGGCACACGGTAGAACCGAGCGATACCGGACGATGCCAGCATCATCACGACCATCAATACCCAACCAACGCAGACCTGAAACCAGAATACGCTCGAGAGATGATCTTCATCGATATCCTGTTTCTGAATAAGGGCTCCGCTTAAACCCATATTGTTAAAAATACTGGCAAAACCGGTAAAGACCGTAGCCATACCTATCAAACCAAAATCGCCCGGCGCAAGCAGTCGAGCAAGGATTGCCGTAATGATGAGCTGGCTTACCAGTTTACCCACCTGGGAAATAGAATTCCACGTCAATCCCTGTAATGTCTTTTCCTTGATGCTCATACAATCGTGCGTGATATCAGTTTACTGAAGGATAGTTACAATATTTCTTCGCAGCCGTAGGTTAAAATTATCTCATTAGTAAGCATTTAAAATGATCTCCTCTAATTTCTTTGTCTGATTTTCCCAGGAAAATTCGCGAATCTTTTCATATCCGGCCAGGCTTATTTTTTTTAATAATTCTTCGTCTTCAATTAACCGGATAAGATTATTGGCTAAAGATTGAATATCGCCCGGAGCAGAAAGTAGTGCCGTCTCTCCTGAAACAGCATAATCGGTTATGCCGCCAGCGGTAGTGCCTACTACAGCACATTTGCAAGCCATCGCCTCTCTGGGAGGATTGGCAGAAGCCTCTTTTCTAGTGGGAAATAAAAAAATATCGCAAAAGGAGTAAATTTCTCTTATTTTATCCTGAGAAGGATCCTGATGAAATTCACAATATTTCGGAATTTCTTTTCCTCTTTTTATGCCGAACATGACCAATTTTATCTCCGGGTGTTTTCTCTGGGCAATCTCGAAAGCTTTAATCCCGTCTTCCACCCCTTTAAAAGATGCATCGGCGAAATTTGCCCCAAAACAAACCATACAAACCCTTTTTTCTTTATTAAAAATTTTATTTTTATTGTAAAATTGTTTTAAATTTACTCCGTTTAAAACAACTGAAACATCTTTCCCCCCGCACCGCCCTACTTCTTCTTTCATGAAACTAGAGGCGACTATCTTTTTAAAAGGAAAATCTAAAATCTCCTGAGTTTTTTTCGAAGGAGGAAGAAAAAAAACGGTTCTAATAAACCATATCTTTTTACCTTTACTTTTAGAATACTGGTTAATCCAAAGAAGTATCCACCAGTGCACAGCTATAATAACGTCTCCGTCCGGGATATATTTTTCCGAAAAATCCGGAATTAGATGGATTTTTGGCTTCAGATCAAACCAATCTACTGCAATTTCTCTTTTGCCTGTTATTGAAGCCCAAAACCTCCTGAACCGCCTTGTTAAACCCAGCCGCTTTTCCCAGTATTTCCCCAAACCCCATCCTATCTTTCCATGATCGTCATAATATTCGAATTGTCTTGAGTGTTGATTATAAACCGAAATAAAAATATTTACTTCGTGGCCTCTTTGCAAAAGGTTATTGGCATATTCGAATATGGCCCTCGCCGCGCCTCCGGGCTTATCCATCCCACCGCCCCTTTTCCCTCCGAATAATAAGATATTAATTCTGCTCATTTTTCGAAATAAGTTCTTAAGAATTTCCCGAAATATTCGACTTTAACCGGACAGTAAAAAAAAGCTTTTAAAAAATATCTTCTCGCTTCCCTGACTTGACCAATACGAATATAATCTCTTCCTGAATAGTAGAAGTAGCGAGCAAACAAATTTCTGCTCTTTGGCGAATCTTTGGCGCGTTTCTCCAGAAATATTTGTCTAATTCTCATCCTCCGCCCGACATCATCACTATGGCTAAGGCTCCCTTCTGTAATATAAAGTGTCACTAAAGGCTCTTCAATAAAATAAAAAGAAAATTCCTTACAAAGCCGAATAGCAAAATCTTTATCGTTAGAAGCTTCAAGTTCTTCGTCAAAAAAACCAATTTTTAAAAAAACCTTTTTTTCTTACTAATGAACTTCCAACTGCTGGAAATTGCCAATTCTTTTTTACATCTTCTAAGGAGTATTTTAAAAGGGCTATATTTTCCTTTTTCTTTGCATCCCAGTAGTAGTTTGAGCATACCATTCCTAAATTTTCCCGGGCGTTTTTAAAAACTTCCAGGCTCTTTTCAATCTTTTCGGGCAGATACTCATCATCGGAATCTAAAAAAGCGACAAAATCACTTTTGCTATTTTTAATCCCTGTGTTTCTGGCGGCGGAAAGTCCTCTATTTTCAGAATGACGGATATATTGGATTCTCGTATCAGTGAATTTTTTTACTACTTCTTCTGTATTATCTTTAGAACCATCATCAACGATAATTATCTCCATATTTTGATAAGTCTGATTAAGGACAGATTTTATAGCCCTGGATAATATGTATCCGCGGTTATAAGTAGGAATAACTATGGTGACTAAAACCTGTTTATCCATTATGTTCCCCCCTAATTTAAACCTTAATATCTCTTCTTCTATCCACCATGTCAGAATCTGGTTATTTCGCAGGTCTTTCCTTGGCCAGGCCTTCAAGCAGGCTATCAATTTTATCAATAAGATCGTTTCTTTGCTGATTGGCAAAATCAATTTTTTTCTTGATTCTACCTATATACTCCAGCGTAACATCCCTTCGCCGGGCTTCATCTTCAAGATGCCAAAGCTCTAAATTCTTCTGCGCAAGCCCGGATATAGCAGCCCCTAAACTTGTAAATTGCGGGATTTTATTCATATCTCCTAGAGCATTATAAATTTTAAGTTTTTCATCCCTCAAGTGTATCTTTCCTTTTAAAGCCAACATTATAAAACCATCAATTTCGTTGCCCATAGTTTTTATTTGTTTATTCAATAACGTTATCTTTGCATTAATGGCCCCAGCCGAAAATTCCACATCCTTAAGTTTCAGCATTTCCTGAAGATGGTATTTTCTGATCTCTTTAATGGTAATTTTATCAACAAGACTACCTAACGTCTCAGCCATCACTTATCCTTTCCTTTTTAAGCGGACCATTTCCAAATTGAGCGTTTTCAAGCCCAAAACTCATACCAAAGATCAACCAAAACATGGAAGTGCCCATAAAACCGACAGTAATGATCGACCTAAAAAAAGCAAAAGTCAGACACCCGACGTTTGCCGCCAATAGACCCGTATACAAAAATTTATTGGACGATCCCTTAAGCATTGAAAGTTTTTTAAAAACGCGCGAATAAAAACTAATAAAGATCGTAAGAAAAGCGATCAAACCAACAATACCAAGTTCGGAGAGTATTTCAAGATACGTGCTGTGCGCATGTAAAGTAACATAACCTTTAGAGTAGCTATAAACCAGTTTTTCATACATCCCCGGCCCGGCCCCAAAAAAGATATTATCCCGAAAAATTTCGATCGCCGCCAGCATTATATCCTTCCTGAAAAAATATGTATCAAAATTAGTCATCCGTATCGGCATAAGAAAATAAATAAGACAGAGAAAAATTAGAAACCCGGGAACGAAATACTTTAGAAGTTTTTTATCAATTAAAAACGAGGCGAACATCAGGCTGAAAAGCCCGGAGATCCACACCGCCCTGGTCCCGGTGAAAACCATACACATAAACAACATAGTGAACGTTAAGATCGCAGAAATCCTCTGTATTAAGGTGTTCCCCTTGAACATGAAACAATAAACAATGGGCAAGAAATAGGTGATAAATAATGGCAATGTCCAGAATATAATTTCATGGCCAAAAACCGAAGACAATCTTTCCGGATGTAACCGGATATAATCGACAACTCCGCCTATCCCCATAAATAAACCGGAGAATATAAAGATATATTTCATAAACTCAAAGATATTTATACCAAAGGATTCATCCAATACGCGCGATACGGTTTTACTGACAAAGAACCGCCTTCCTATTTCAAAAACTAAAAAATAAAGAAAATACCGTTCAATAAATATTTGGGCGCTATGCTTAAAATTCTGACTAAAGATTGTCGAAAGAAGAACACTGACACCGAAAAAAAGGATTGGAAGATATCTTGAGGAAAAATATTGCGCGAAAAAAGTTGATATTTTGAACTTTTTTTCCCTGAAACCGATTATTACCAGCGATATAAGGGATACTAACAGAACTGCCTTAATCCCCTTTCTGTAATATGCACCGAAAATAATGAACAATGCAATACCGGCAGAAAATAAACTGACAAGGATTCGGTTAACAATCCCCGGCTTTGTCACTGAGAGCCCCTCGCAGACGAAGAGATCTTGCTGATTATCCCTTTCATTTTTCTAACTACTTTCTCTTTATCCATTGAATTAACATATCCCTCGAGTTCCTTCATCTGCTTTCTTAAAGAAACCAGATCAAAACCATCGGCCTGACTAATATAAATCTTGTCGTGTTTGGTAGTTTTGTCTTTATCCTTATCAAGCAGCAGTTCCTCCCTAACCTTCTCCCCTGGCCGCAAGCCAACATACTCAACTTGGATATCTTTGCCTAGCTCAAGGCCGGACAAAGCTACTAAATCCCGGGCCAGATCTATAATCTTTATTTGCTCTCCCATATCCAATATAAATATCTCCCCACCGAGTCCTATTGCCCCGGCCTGAAGCACCAAAAGCACAGCTTCTTTTATGCTCATAAAATATCTAGTTGTCTCCGGATGGGTTATGGTTATAGGCCCTCCGGATTCTATCTGCTTTTTAAACAAAGGGACAACACTGCCATCAGAACCCAGGACATTGCCAAAACGCACTGCCATAAATTTTGTTTTGCTGCGTTTTGATTTAGCCTGCAGGAATATTTCCGCCAGACGTTTACTCAATCCCATTATGTTAATAGGATTAACGGCTTTATCCGTTGAGATCAAAACAAACCTCTCCACTTTATAGTGATGAGCAGCATAAATCATATTCCTGCTGCCCAGCACATTATTCTTAACCGCCGCTATCGGATTTTCTTCCATTAGAGGCACATGCTTATGGGCTGCCGCATGGAATATAACTTGTGGCTTATAGAGC
>Ga0315276_10001306_pt1 | contig 22258 bp, 14 predicted proteins | sample YL17G05_0_MG_FD_204542 | JGI IMG/M metagenome (GOLD analysis project Ga0315276, IMG submission 204542) | Sediment microbial communities from Yellowstone Lake, YNP, Wyoming, USA - YL17G05_0 | ecosystem: Environmental > Aquatic > Freshwater > Lake > Sediment | place: USA: Wyoming | collected... | reverse complement strand
GCAGATCAGGATGACCCGAGTTCGTGGTGTGACAGCCGCCGCGATCGCATCGAGATCGTGACGCTCGTCAGTTGTCAGAGCCACCTGCACGGACGTCGCCCCGGCGATCGTGACAATCAAGGGGTACGCCTCGAAGGATCGCCATGCGTAGATCACTTCGTCGCCCGGTCCGGCACACGCCGAGATGATCTGCTGACACACACCGACCGAGCCGGTCCCGGTCGCGATGTGGTCGCCCGGCACGTCCCATCGCCTCGACAGAGCCGCGACGAGTTCGGTCGCACCAGGGTCCGGATAGCGATTCAGCTCGTCACTTGCCTCGAACAACGCTTCCCGAACACCAATGAGGGGGCTGTAGGGGTTCTCGTTGCTGGAGAGCTTGTACGGCGCCAACCCCGCGGGCGCCACCGCCGGGCGCCCGGCGCGATACACCGGCAGGCCCGAAAGGTCGGCGCGCAACACGACATCGACATCACGGTCTGGGAAGGACGAGGTCACCACACCAGCGTAGGCGCACCAACGGGATGCACGCGCCGACTAGCCTGCCCACCATGACTCTTCGGGCCCGTGTCCTTGGACTCGTGGCGTCGGCCGCGCTCGTGATAGCGACTCTCGGCATCGGTGTTTGGCATTCATACTCCGACGTCACGAACAGCGGCTCTGAGGTCCTGAGGCGTCTTCAGCCCGCCTCCGATCTCAGTAGCGACTTCATCATTGCCGTCTATGACATGCAGCGCGAACAGATCATCTTCATGATCCAGGCGTCCCAAGTGAGTCTGGCCGCTTATGAAGCGGCGGGCCAGCGAGCCGATGACGCCCTCCAAGGAATCGAGACTCTCGTCGGCGACGATGAGACGATCTCGGCCCTCATCTCGAAGAGTTCAGCGGCTCTCAACAAGTGGACGACTGAGATCACCGCACCCGCCATCAGCTTGCGACGTAGCGCAACGCCTTCCAACGACTACGCCCAGCAAGCCGTCACGTTGACCTTCAGCTCGGAGGCGACGCGACTGTTCGCCGAGCTGCGAGTTGCCGCAACCGAACTTCGGCAGGCGATCGATCACCAACGAGCCGCTGAGTACGAGCGGCTATCGGATGTGGCCCGCCAACTCGCGCTGGCCCTCGGTTTGGCCGGGGTCGTGCTCATCCTCTTACTCGTGGCGTCGGCGCTCCTCATCGGTCGATGGGTGCTGCAACCACTCGAGCACTTGCGCGATCAACTGCGCGATGTCGCCCACGACGGCAAGCACACGAGGACCATCGCTGTCGATGGGCCGCCCGAATTGGCCGCAGCAGGACGCGACGCCGAGTCCATGCGGCGCCAACTTGTTGCCGAGATAGATGAAGCACGCGCCGCCCGCGAGGGATTGGCCCAAGACGCACCGCTGGTCGCAGGGATTCGGCGCGAGTTGACTACGCCGACCGATCCCCTGGTGGGCCTCGCCACCTGGCTCAACGTGCACGGAGTACTGAGTCCGGCTGAAGGCGTACTCGCGGGCGATTGGTGGGACTGCCTCGTCCTGGCCGACGGTGAGATCGCAATCACCATCGGTGACGTGTCCGGCCACGGACCGGAGTCCGGAATCGTGGCGGTCAGATTGCGCCACATTCTCAGCACGTTGATCGATGCGGGTGCTGATCCGGCAGACATCTTTGCGAAGGCAGCAGACCAGTTCGGAGACAACGAGGCGATGTTCGCAACCGTTGCGATCGTCTTCATCGAGCCCACCGAGGGAACCGTGCGATGGATCAATGCCGGCCATCCTCCGCCGCTGATCCTTCGGGCCGATTCGAGCGTCACCGAACTGCAGCCGACCGGCCCACTGCTGTCCGGTCTGGGCGGAGTCTGGGAGGTCGGGAGTTCCCGACTGGACGATTCCGATCTGCTGCTGTGTCACAGCGACGGGCTACTCGAATCGCTTGACAGCGAGGGCAACCAACTCGACGACGACGGTCTGCTCGAACTCGCGCGCGACTCCATCGAGTCTCACCCAATCAACTCCCTCATCGAACCCAGTGAGGTCGTCAACCACGTCCTCGCGGCTGCAAGGGAGCGGGCGACCTACTGGCGTACCGATGACATCACGCTCATCGCCGCTCGACGAACGCCTACGCCCTGACCAGTTCACGCACCGCCGACTCGAAGACCTCGGTATGTGCGTCGACGTCGGCCGGTGCAGTCTCAGGACACATCAACGCCATGTTGTGAAACGGAGTCATCAGAATCCCGCGATTGCACATATACAGATGCATGTACTCGTCAAGGAGATCGTCGGCTGCGGCAGCCGACTCGTTTCCCGTGCGAGGTGCCGGACTCGCGAAGCGGTACTCCGCGCGTGCCCCCAGCTGCGTGATGGACCACGGCATCTCGTACTTGTCGATGATTTGCGCGGCCTCGATCGTGAACCGATCGGCCAAGGTGATCATGCGGCCGAATGCATCCGGGGTGAGTACGTGCTCCAAGGTCGCACGCATCGCTGCCAACGACAGCGCGTTACCGGCCAGTGTTCCACCCACGCCGCCCACATCGATGAGATCCACACCGGCGTCACGGACCCGTTCGTCGACCTTTGCCGCGACCTCACGGCTCAGGCCGTACGCGCCCGAGGCGATCCCGCCTCCGAGCGACTTGCCGATCACGAAGACGTCAGGCGAAAGGCCGTCTCGGGCGGTCATTCCCCCGGCACCTGCCGAGATCGTGTGCGTTTCGTCGATCATCAGCAAGGCGCCGTACCTGGTGGCTAGTTCGCGCAGGCCCCCCAGGAATCCAGGTTCGGGCAGCACGATCCCGATGTTCGTGAGGGCGGGCTCGGTGAGGATCGCTGCCACATCGCCATGTGCCAGCTCTCGCTCGACAGCAGCGAGATCGTTGAACTCCACCACCCGCGTCGTCACAGTCGGATCCACGGCGGGTGCGACATTCCCAGGACGCGATCGGGCCTTGCCCTCATCGTCAACGATGACGAATGTCTCGTCGACCGTCCCGTGATAGCAGTAGGAGAAGACGAGAATCTTCGGACGGCCGGTCACCAGCCGAGCCAGGCGCACGGCCCAACGATTCGCATCGGTCGCACTGAGTGCGAAGGACCACAGGGGAAGCCCGAATCGATGGGACAACTCCGCCGCCACCCATTCGGCATCTTCGGTCGGCAGCATCGTGGTGATACCGCCAAGGTCGCTCATCCTCCTGGTGACCGCGTCCGTTGTGGGTCGGGGTGAATGACCCGCCATGGCGCCGGTGTCCCCGAGCGCAAAATCGATATAGGTGTGGCCGTCGACGTCGGTGATGCGATTGCCACGAGCCGACTGGAGGTAGAGCGGGAAGCGGCCGACCCATTTGTTCATCCACGTCATCGGCACACGGCCGAATAGGTGATCGGCATTGGAGTGGAGTGCGGCGCTGCGCGAGTTCGCGCTTGCGTACGCAGATCGCTCACGTTCGACCAGGTCTTCGATCAGGGCACGGTCAAGGACTGTGGCGGCCATCAAGGGCTCCGTCCGGTACGGGTCCGACAGGTAATCCGATGACGCTAGCAGCGCCAGACACGCCCTAGACCTGCGTTGCCTCGAGCACGTCGGTCGCCCCGGCCAACATGTCGACGCGACGCAGCACCCGGGCGAAAACGAGTTCCCCTCGCCGCGATCCAAGTCGCCCCGATGCGGTGATCGCGGCGCTCAACGTGACACCAGCCACCCGACGCATCGGCGCTGGCTTCGTCGACTGCACGAACCACTTCACCGGAGCAGGGATCTCGCAGAGTGCAAACTCCTCGGGCGTCATGGTCGATTCTTCGGGGCGTAGCCGATAGATGGCGGCACGCCCCTGGCCTTGGGTGTAGCTGTCTCGGCGGAATGCCTCGAGCGGGCGATCGTGATAGTGCTGGGCGAACAGCGCGCGATCAAAGATCGGATCGACGCCCATGTCTCTCAGAATCAAGCCGAACAACATGTCTTCATGCCGGTACGGGAAGTTGGGCATGCGACCGGCGTCGAACGCGGCAAGGTACGTCTCGCGGCGGATCGACATGTTGCCCAGCCACAAACCGGTCAGGACACTCCCGGCATCGCGTTCGAAGCCTTTGCAGTGGTTTTCGTACTCAGTCGCGTACAACCGGGTGGCGAACGCGCCTCGCGGCAACGGGTCCGGGACGTAGGTCGGCATGTAGCCGAGGACGAGGCGATTCGTGCCAGCGGGGTGCCACTTCAGATGTCCCGCGACGAGGCCTGCCGCCGGCACGACGTCGTCATCGAGGAGGACCAAGACGTCCCCGGTCGCCTGCCGGGCGCCGACGAGGCGCGCCTGCGATTGGCCGTCCCGGCCAGTGCCCCGCAGGGCAAGAAGTCGCGAGTCTCTTGTCGCCCAGTCAGCCAGGACGTCGGGGGTTCGGTCGACACTGCCGTCGTCGACCACGACCACCTGAACCGGGTCCGGGGTGTCGAGGAGCAGGCCGAGCAGGTTGTCGATCTTGTCGGCCCGATCGCGTGTTGGCACCACCACAGTGACCCGGGGCTCACCCTGCGTGGGCATAGTCCCCCGATCGGTGGTCAACGGCACTGGTTGCACTCCCGCTCATGACTACTCTGCGCATACCATTCTCCCCACAGGGAGTAACGCCCTGAGGGAAGAAACACGTGGGGGACATCATGGATGCACAGTTGGTCGTCATGAAATCCGCCGAACGGTCATGTCGCCCTGTCGTCTGGATGGTTCTCATTGGGCTGATCAGTTCTCTGCTCACCGTTGCGATGACCACTGTAGGAGCCTCCCCCGCGCAGGCAGCCTCCGGTGACTTCGGCTACGCCGACGCGTCATTGGGGTCGTTCGGGTCGAGTACGCCGACTGCCTCGAAGCCCGAATCAAAACTCTGGTACGCCGCGGGTTCCTGGTGGGCGTCCATGGCAGTGACGACCGGTTATCACATCTACCGGCTCAACCGGCCGACGAATACGTGGACTGACACCGGCGTCGCACTAGACGATCGTTCCAGCACGCGAGCCGACGTCTTGTGGAACGGCACCCACCTGTTCGTTGCTTCACACGTGAGCGCGTCGAGTTCGACGACGACATCCAGTAGCAGTCCCACGCGTCTCTACCGCTACTCCCTGAGTGGGGCGGTGTGGACGAAGGACTCCGGCTTCCCGGTGAACATCGTCGGCAACTCCAGCGAGACTTTCGTGATCGATCAGGACGGTGCCGGCCGGCTGTGGGGGACGTACACCCTCAACAGCGCGCCGTACGTCGTGGTGTCCGCCGCCAATGCAGACGCCTCCTCCGTGTCGTTCACCACGCCGTTCGTTCCGGGCGTGTCCGGAACCGGGGCCACGGCCGACGACATTTCCTCCGTGATCAGCGCCAACGGGCGTACGACGATCATGTGGGGAAACCAGAACGACGACACGATGCGATTCGCGTATCACGTCGACGGCGCGGTCGCGGGCGATTGGACCGGTGGAACCGCTCTGAGCGGAGCTGCACTCGCAGACGATCACATCAACATGAAGGCGATCCCGGGCGACAGCCAAGGACGCATCTTCGCGGTGACCAAGACGTCCCGCAACGACGTCTCGACCACCGCCACCGATCCCCTCATCGAGTTGCTCGTCTACACGGCGAGTTCCAATTCGTGGACGTCGCGCGTGGTCGCCACAATCGCTGATTTCCCCACTCGCCCAATACTTTCGCTCGATCCCGGTGCGAACCAGATCCACGTCTACTACACCGCGCCAAACTCGAGCTCGCAGGTTTACAACGGCACGATCTACGAGAAGACCACGTCACTGAGTTCCCCGTCATTCGCCTCTGGCCGAGGCACACCGGTCATCCGTGACTCCGCTAATGCCACGATGAACAACGCCACCACGACGAAGCAACCACTGTCATCCACCACGGGCGAGGTCGTTCTCGCCGCTACCGAGTCCTCGCCCACGTACTGGCACCTGGACACGCTCGGCGGACAGTTGCCCGTGACTCCTCCGGTGGCGTCGTTCACCGCGTCGACCACCACTGGCACGGCACCGTTGTCGGTGACTTTCACCGACACCTCCACCGGTAGCCCGACCTCGTGGTCGTGGGACTTCGGTGACGGTTCACCCGCGGTCACCACCAAGAACGCAAGCCACCTCTACGCCGCCGGGACCTGGACCGTCACCCTGACCGCCAGCAATGCCGGCGGCCCATCCACCGCGACCACCACCATCGCCGTCACCCCGACCCCCCCACCAGCGCCAACGGCGTCGTTCACCGCGTCGACCACCAGCGGCACGGCACCGTTGACGGTGAACTTCACCGACACCTCCACCGGGACCCCCACCTCGTGGTCGTGGAACTTCGGTGACGGTGCCACCGACACCACCCAGAACCCCAGCCACCTCTACGCCGCTGGGACCTGGACCGTCACCCTGACCGCCACCAATGCCGGGGGCCCGTCCGCCCAAGCCACCAAGACCATCACCGTCAACCCCGCTGCGGTCCCGCCACCAACGGCGTCGTTCACCGGGCTGCCCACCAGCGGCACGATCCCGTTGACGGTGAACTTCACCGACGCCTCCACCGGGATCCCCACCTCGTGGTCGTGGAACTTCGGTGACGGTGCCACCGACACCACCCAGAACCCCAGCCACACGTATACCGCCGTGGGGATCTACAAAGTCACTCTGATCGCCAGCAATGCCGGCGGCCCGTCCAACGAATTCGCCACCACGGTCAACGCCAACCCAGCGATTGCGTGGTCCCTGCGAATCAACGCAGGCGGTGCCGCAATCGCCGGTGGGTGGACCGGGGATCTCTCACCGACTTCGGCGTACGGCAACGCGACGGCCGCGAAGTCATGGACGTCAAGCACATCCACAACGATTGCTATGACCGACCCGAGCATCCCGGTCGGCACTCCGATGGCGATGTTCCAGAAGGCAAGAGCCGACGGCGGCGCTGGTGCCGCGATGAAGTGGACGATCCCGGTCCCACAACCAGGTCAATACCTCGTACGGCTCTACTTTGCCGAGAATCAGATGACGGCAGCAGGGAAGAGAAAGTTTAGTGTTGCTATCAACGGGACAGCCGTGCTGACGAACTTCGATATTTTCGCGGCAGCGGGTGGTCAGTACAAAGGAATCGCGCGCGCCTTCACAGTGAGCGCAACCGGCTCCATTGTGATCGCCTTCTCGCAGGTGAAGGAAGTTCAAATCGTTCAAGGTATTGAGGTGATCAAGCAGTGAGTTCGGGCGCATCTGCGCCCGCCAGCACGATCCATCCTGATCTCGCGGACGTCTTTCGGGGACTTGAAGACGCGGGGATCGGGTGGCTGCATCTGCGGGGGATGCTCGATGGGAGCGACGACGACGTCGACCTCCTGGTGGATCCCGATCGAGTGGCGGCGCTCACCAGCGTGGTGACCGCACGGGGTTTCGTCCAACGTCGGGCGCCCGAGCACGCACCTCACCTCTTCTTCGTCCGGTACTTGCCCGCCGAAGGACGGTGGCTGGTCCTGGACGTGCTACCCGCAGTGGTTCCGGCCGGGGTCGGCAGCGGTGAACTCGCGATCTCGGCGAGGCTGATCGCACGATCGGCTGTTGACACCCAAGGCGTACGTCGGCCCGACGAGACCGACGGCATCTGGCTGATGATCCTGCGCCGCGCCCTGCAACGGGGTGCGGCTGGGGTACGCGAATGGGTCGCCTCTTCGAGCGCGAACATGTCCGGGCTCAAGGCTGACGGACCCGTAGCGCAGTCGCTGGACACGATCGTGGGTTCGGGCACCGCGGCCCGGTTCCTCTCGTCGTTCGAAGAGTCGGACGATGCATTCAAGCAGGCGACCGACGCAATCGCGGCCCGGCTGCGGCGCACGGCGAAGCCGCGCAGTGCCCTCGGGCGTCAGTTGCGCAGGGTCCGGGTCGCGCTGCCGTGGGGAGCCGAGGGGAAGCGGGGCATCACCGTCGCCGTCTTGGGTCCCGATGGCGCAGGCAAGTCCACCCTTATCGACGGCCTGGTTAGCGACATCCCGCTCGGGGTCACGACTCACTACCTGGGCGTCTTCCGGACCACCGAGCGTGAAGCGTTCTGGCGCAAGGTCCCCGGGGTCACGCTGGGCCTGAAGTTGGTGAAGTTGCGGACTCGCTCTTCACGTGGCGCATACAGCGCTCGCTTGGGTCACGTCGCGCTGTTCGACCGACATGCGGTGGACGCCCTTCTACGACCCGGCCCCAAGACCTTCAAGTCCACTGTGAGTTACTCCTTGCTCTCGCATTCGTGCGCAAAGCCGGACACGTTCGTGGTCCTCGACGCACCTGGTGAAGTCATGTTCGCCCGCAAGGGCGAGCACGATGTCGAGACCCTGGAAGAGCGCAGACAGCGTTACCTCGATCTGCAAGATCGCTACCCCAATGTGGCCGTCGTCGACGCCACGCAGTCAGCAGACGACGTGCTACGTGACGTCTCTGCTTTGATCTGGTCCCTGTACTCCGCACCGCCGTCGTGACCGCCTCCATGACCCACGCCCCCGCACCCGCAGGTCACGTCCCCAGAGCAAGCGGTTTGGCGACGACCCAGGTACGTGGTTCGACGCTGCTGCTCGTCGGCCGCGTCCTCGCCATGGCTCTCGGCCTGGTTACCCAACTGTTGCTGGTCCGAGTACTGACCAAGGATGACTTCGGCGCGTTCAGTTGGGGTCTGTCGATCGTCACTGTGGTGCAGGCATTCGTCCCGCTCGGCCTCGACCGCATCGACTCCAAGCACCTTGCCCTGGCAGATGAACGGGGTGACGACCGTCGGCTGGTCGGCGTGCTGCTGACCGAGACACTCGTCATCACGATCACCGGCACCATCGTGTTCGCCGGCACGCTCCTGCTTCAATCACGGCTCTATCCAGGCATCGCGCCCTCACCCGTGGCCGCGAATCTCTTGGTGCTCCTCGTGCTGCTCGCGCCGCTCGGTGCGCTGGACACGATGGTGCTCAACGCCTTCGCGGTTTTTGCGAAATCCCGGTCGGTGTTCTTCCGGCGCTACGTTCTCGAGCCCTCACTGCGCCTGACCGCAGTCGCGCTGGTCCTGCTCGGTGGTGGGTCGCTCTACGACTTGACGCTCGGCTACATCCTCGCCGCCGGCGTCGGGATGGCCATCTACGGCGTCATGCTCGTCCGACTGCTTCGCAGGCTCGGCGTGCTCTCCAACTTGCGTGGCCGCCTCATTCTTCCGCTCAAGGAACTGCTCACGGACGGCTTCCCGCTTCTGACGTCCACTCTCGTGTACGCCGCGATCAACGCTCTACCTGCCTTGTATCTCGGTGCTGTCGGTACGGCGACCGACGTCGCCAATCTGCGTGCCGTCGCGCCCATTGCGACCGTCGCCCTGGCTGCGTCAACGGCGTTCGCCGTGCTGTACCTCCCCACTGTTACCCGCATGTGGGAACGCGGAGACCACCAGGGTGTGCGCATCTCGTACTGGCGTACTGCACTCTGGGTGGCGCTTGCGTCTTTCCCCGCCCTGCTGATGTCAACGGCCTACGCCGGTCCGACGACGGTGACGCTGCTCGGCGAGCGCTATGCCTCAAGCGCGCCGCTGCTCGCCATCTGCGGCGTCGGCTACTTCTTTCAGTCGGCAAGTGGTTTCAGCGCTCAGATCCTCACAGTCGCTGGACGGCGACGCTACTTGTTCTGGACGAACGTCTTGACCATGGCTATCGGTGTGGCGACGTCGATGATCCTCATACCGAAGTACGGTGCGCTCGGCGCTGCTTGGGTTACCGCGATCACGCTGATCGTGAACAACCTGCTGCGGCAGTTGGGACTGCGCGGGCTCCCGGTTCGAGTCTTCGACGTCCGAGTGCTGGCGCCATACTTGTTGATGATCATTCTCGTTCTCGATCTGGCCGGATTGCAGTCCATCGCGCCCGTTGGCTTCATCATGGCGTTGCTGATCTCCGGAGTGGCGACGCTCGTGCTGCTCCTGTTCACGGTGCCCTGGCTCGACGTCCCAGGCACCTTCCCCGAGCTCATGCGGCTTCCCCTCGTGGGGGGTCTCCTGCGCACCGCCGCACACCGAGGGCATAGTCGGCGCAGACGGCCATCGCCGTACCACGCTGGCTACGCGCCAATCCCCCCACCCGATGACAAGGGGGCAGGACCCGTCATGAACACCGCTTCTGGCTATCCGTCGGAATTCATCGGATCGGATCCGCGTGTCGACGACCCAAAATTCCTCACTCCCACCGGTGCCCCTGTCACGATGCTGATGGACGCCGTACCCGAGGAGTTGCGCCGCGAGGCCGCCGCGCTGCCGCCAGGAGGATGGATGGTTGCTCAAATGAGGCGTACGGCCGGATCGCCGAATGCCATGCATGCCGTCGCCCAGCAGGCTGGGCTGATGGACGTGACGGTCTACTGGGAGGCGCCCAACCGCGAACGGCGAACCATGTTGGTCCCGTTGGACTCCCCCGGTGCACTCCGCGCAGCTCTCCGCCGTAACGAGGGCAGTCTTCGTGGCCGCCTATCCAGCCGAATTGCGCTGATCATGACTCGGGTGGGACTCATCACCCTTGTGACCCGCGATCTGATCGTGGTGGGGAAACGTCGGGCCCGATGACAGCGTTCCTCGAGGCGCTGGCCGAAGCCATCAGATCTGGCGAAGTCGACACCGACGATCGTGGCAAGGCGACCGATGTACTCACTGACGATCTGCGAGTCCTGCACGTCACACCGGGTTTCGTCGAGTCACGACATGTCGTCGGTTTGTTCGTTGATCCCCGCGGCACGATCAGGGCGGTCGCCAAGACTCCTCGACGTGAACACGACGACGAAGGAGTGAAGCACGAAGCAACACTGCTGACTCGGCTCCATGACCTTGCCCCCCAACTGTCAGCAACCGTCCCGACCGTGTTGGCCTTCACCAACTGGTACGGCAGACCGGTCCTTGTCGAATCCGCACTGACGGGGAAGGCGCTGACCCACGAGCGAGCGCGTCGCCACCCGAGCGCAGTCGCGAGCATCCACGAATGGATCACTCGACTACCAGTGACGTCCCGCAGTAGCGGCGCCACGATGATCGAGGAACTGCTCACACCGTCGTTGGAACGACTGCGTCAGATCACGCCCGCGGACCATCCATTGCACGACGTCGCCGCCCGAACCGAGGAAACGCTTCACCACATCGACGACATGGATCTTCCTCGACCCTTCGAACACGGCGATCCCAGTCATCCGAACTTGATGGTGACTCGCGACGGAAGCGCCCAGGTTGTCGACTGGGAACTGGCCCGCGAGAACGGTGCACCCGGTCACGATCTCGCCTTCTTCCTGGGCTTCACTGCGTTCGCGACTCGACACGCGCACGGTATTCCAGCGGAAGTCGCCGCATTCACCGACGGATTCCTTCGCGACGACGGAACCGAGGCGAGACTGTTCACCGATGGGCTTCGGAGCGCCGGTGTTGATGCGAGCGCAGCCGGTCCTCTGTTCCTCCTGGCCTGGGCACGTGCATCGCTTCGACTGATCGACCGACTTGCACCCGACCTCGCGTCAACGTCCGTTGATGACCGCGCCCAACTCCTGGCTGAACTCGAGCGAAGTCGCAATACCACGCTCTGGGTCAGAGCCGTCACTGCGGGTGATGGCGTAATGAGGGTCACCCAGTCGGCCTAATGATGTGACGTGCCACACGCTCCCCGCGTGAGAGATCGATTACCGACCGCAATGCGGATCACTCCGCTCGGGTGACGTGTTGCGGGTTTGCTCAGGTGACGAACCGGTCACGACGATGCCACATCTGACGCAGGCAGCACCTGATCACTTCCCATCCCATCTCACGTCCCCCACCTTGCCTGCGTCGCTTGGAGGCAAGGATGCGTACCAACGAAACACGCAAGCACCGGCAACGTTCCGCACCACGTCACGCCGCGATGAGGGGAAGCCGCACATTGTCGGCGGCTCGACGTCGCAACGTGGCGATGATCGGCGCATCGGCCATGACGGTCGCAGTCGCCTTGGCCGTACCCATCGCATCGAACGCACTCAGCCAAAACGGTGCCCCCACGTCATGGCACATCGACGCGGGTGGACCCGGTCTCACGAGTGCCGATGGAACCGTGTGGGCTGCCGACACCGGCTACACCGGCGGCACCCCCACCAGCACCACTCACCTGATCACAGGTGTTCACAACTCCGATCTCATGGCCACCGCCCGCGCCGGGATGTCGTCGTACGCCTTGCCCGTTGCACCGGGCACGTACAACGTCACCTTGGGGATGGCAGAGACCAAGTGGATCGAAGCGGACAAACGCAAGTTCAGCGCAACCGTCGAGGGAGTGGATGCAGTCAAGAGTCTCGACCTGTTCGAACACTTCGGCGCCTACCGCGAAGTCGACGCCGGACTCACACTCAAGGTGACTGATGGTGTCTTGAACATCAACTTCAGTGCGCTTTGGGATCAAGCCACGGTGTCCGCGATCATCGTCGAGTCGACCGATGCACCGCCCATGCCGACCACATCGGTGACCTCACCGGCACCGCCGACGACCACTCCGCCGCCACCGCCCTCGACGACGACTCCGCCGCCACCGCCGCCGACGACTCCGCCGCCACCGCCCTCGACGACGACTCCGCCGCCACCGCCGCCGACGACTCCGCCGCCACCGCCCTCGAATGGCAGCAAGTTGACCTGGGCACCGCCGGCACTGAACAGCCCGGTTGTCATGGCTTACCCGGAGGGTTCAACCTCACTGAAATTGGACTCGGCGCGCGACTACGTGCTGAAACTGCCCGTCGGCCGCGCTCTCAACAACAACCACGGACTCAACATCTCCGGCGGACACAACGTTGTCATCATTGGTGGTTCCGTCAACGTGGGTGCCGGCGTTGCAACGACCAGCGGGCTAGCCCGACGAGGGGCGTACTTCAAGAACCAAACCGGCACGCTGTTCCTTGAAGGCGTGCGGTTCCTCTCACCGTCCACAGCCCCGCTCACAGAAGGCATCGACCTCAGTGAGAGCACCGGGGGCAGCGTCATCATTCAGAACGTCGTCATAGAACGCGCAGTAGGTACCAGGACGACGAACCACGCGGACGGGATTCAAACGTGGGCCGGACCCAACCGACTGCTGATCGATCGGCTCTCCGTGTACACCACATACCAGGGCATGTTCTTGCTGCCGAACCAACATTTCAGCGGTCCGGCTCCGCAACTCTGGGACTTCCGCCACGTCTATATCTACGGCGAAGCCACCGCTGGGTACCTTCTGTGGAAGTCATCCCAGAACTACCCCTGGCACATCAGCAACACCTACCTCGTGCACACCGGTGGCAAGGGAACGTCACAAGTGATGTGGCCGAGCGGTGATCCACTGTGGGCGTCCGTCAACTTGGTCACACAAGCCGCGGCGGCTGCCGCGCGAACGGCGGATTCCTTCACCACGTACGGTTCAAGCGCTGGGATGGCTTACACGAGTCCTGGTTACGTTTGAGTGTCGGCACCGGCCGCCTCCGCGCAGAGCGTTGGCGGCCGGTGCCCCTCGACGGTGTGAATTCGGGCTCCGAGGATTGGCGCTCGGCTAATGGGTAGGTAGCATGACGCTTCAGCCTGGCTGGGATCTGTTGACCCAGTGCTTCCGGGGGGACCGGGGCGGGGCCCAGCGCGGAGTGACTACCGCATAGGGGAGCGAGGTACGACAGCCGTGAAGAAGCCTGAAGGCGCCGCCACCGCCTCATCGCAGAACCAAGAGCGAGTGGGTTCACGGCACAGCCGACGGGCCACGCGGCTGTGGGCGGTGCTGCGTCGGCGCGGCTGGGTCCTGTTGGTGGCGACACTGGCCGTCTCAGGTGTGGCGGTCGCAATCGACGCCCGCACCCCAGCGAGATATCAGGCCGAAGCCGTACTGATTGTTCCCGCGACGGTACCCGGCCAACTCCCTCCTGGTCAGCCCGACAACGCCATCAAGTTGGCCAAGACGTACACGAAGTTGATTCCGATTGATGATCAAGTCATCGCGGCCGGAGCCGCGGCCGTAGGCGTCTCAACTCAGGACTACGCGAAGGCCCTGACCGTGACCAACGACAACGGGACCGCACTGATCCACGTGGTCTTTCAGGCGGATACACCCGACCTGGCGGTCAAGGGGGCCACGAAATCAGCGGCACTGCTCACCAAGCTCAACCCACCAGGCCAGATCACCAATGCGAGTCTGCGTCCAGTCAAGATCCCGGACGCAGCCACCGCCATCGCAGGTACATCAACGTCTTCCGCGATTCTAGGTGCCGTACTGGGTCTGATACTGGGCATCATTCTTGCCGCTGCTTTGGAGCGGACCGACCGCCGAATTGATGACGCAGAGACTCTCGGCCAGGTGATCCAGACAAGCTCAACCGAGTGGGGTCCACCAGTCAAAGAAGAGGCCGCTGCACTCGTTCACCGTTGGGGCGCAATCGCAGGCAGCCCTGCGCCGGTGGTCGCCCTTGTCTCCGCAGGGCCAATTCCGCAGTACGACGTAGCCTCGGTAACCCACCTGCTCGCCGAGCGCTCCACCGCCGGAGGTCTTCCGGCTCGCGCCGTCGAGGCAAGGCAGCGACCCAGTGGCGGTGGACATCTGCCGGCCATGGATGGGGAATCCGCTCGTCTGCTGGCCGCTGGTCGCCTCGGCCACGACGAAGGTGCCGAACTTGCCGCGCAGACCTCGGACCTGGTTGTTGTGTTAGGGAGTCGCGGGGGACGTGCCCGCGACGTTGAGGAGGCGCGGGATCGGCTGGCCCAATACGGAATCGAAGTGGCATGGGCCCTCCTCCTGCCCCGGCCGCACTCCGTTGCGCCGTAGTCCGATTGATCTTGCTCGACTATGACTCTCACCCTCCCGAGTAGGACGGTTTCCCGGGAGCGCCGACCGCTTGAGATGGGCAGTCCCGGCGTGCGGGAGCCCAAACTTGACTCCCTTAGTCCTGCGTGGTTGGGAATCCTGTCGATCGTTGCGATCGTTGTTGTGGCGGCAGGGGCATCACAGGGAACTGCCGCAGGGATCGTCGCCCTAGTCGGCGTTGTAGCGATGTTGTATCTCGCGAGCCACCCGGTAGTTCTCACTCTGATGGCCGTCGCGGTTGTTCCGGTCACCTCGGGTCTGGCCCGAGGACTTCCCGTTCCCGGCGTTCGCCTATCGGAATCACTTGTCGTCTTCGCTGCCTTCGTCGTAATCCTCGTTCAAGGCAAGAGACTGCCTGGTCCTCGGTGGACCAGCGTCGACAAGTTCGCCCTGGCTTACTGCTTTGGTGCGCTCATCTTCGGCGTTGTCGATCTAGCTTTGCATCAAGTCACGGTTGCAGGCGATGACCTCCAGACGATGCTCGGACCCATCCAATTCTTCTTGATCTATCGCACAATGGCTGCCGGCTTGGTGACTCATCGTTCCCGGATCCTGGCAATTCGGCTGATTCTGTTGATGAGTATTCCCGTAAGCGCGATCGCCATCGCTCAACAGTTCCTCGGTCAGCCAGTGACGAACGTGCTGGTCTCAATGACTGGCACCACTGTCTTCAACACCCCTGGATTCGAGCCGGTCTTCCGTGCTACGAGCGTCTTTCCGATCTGGCACGCGCTCGCTGGTTACATCCTCGTCGTCATCCTTCTCTCGGCCGGGCTGCTGCTCACCCGAGATCGCGAAGTGCTGCCTGTGTGGGGCCACTTTGTGGTGTTAGTGACTGGAAGCTTCGCATTGCTCTTCTCTTTGACGACCACGGTCATCGTGGGGGCAGTCATCGGGATCCTCATCATGGGTGCGATGACAGGGCGGTTGGCGAGGGTACTCACGTGGTGCGTGGTGTTGGGGGGAGGGGCAGTGCTCCTGTTCTACCCCTTGATCGCCAGTAGAATTGCATCTCAAGCAATCGCAACAGCCGACACCCCCGGCGACGGAACGTCATTCCTGCCGCAGACCCTGCAATACCGCTTCGGGGTATGGACTGATCAGTACTTTCCAGCCCTCAACGGCTCATGGCTGACCGGCTACGGCCCGGCGGAACCTCCGGGCATCGACTGGCACCACACCGAGAGCGGGTTCATCACCATCCTGCTCCGTGGCGGACTCATGTACTTGATTCTCACGGCGATTCTCATCACGCTCGTGGCCTTGCACGCGCGAAACCGACTCGCTACGGCTCGATCGACCAGTGAAGGAGGGCTCGCTGCAGCCATCTTCGCTCTGGCAGTCGTCTTCCCGATCATCAACTTGGTGTTTCCCTATGTGACCGCGAGCGGCCTTCCCCAACCCTTGTGGATGCTGTGGGGAATCCTGGCCGCCTCCGAAGTGCGCAAATTTCGACCCGCCAGCGCAGAGGTGAAGTGGTGAGGGGTCGAATGAGGTTCGAAGAGCGGATGAGGGCCAAAGGCGTACTGCTCGCGGTCGTTGCCGGGATGGCTGTCTTGGTCACCGGATGTAGCACCGCACAAGAGGTCTATGTGGGTCGGCCCGCACTATCGGTCCCCACCGAGAGCGACCCGGCGGCAATTACCCCAGCGGTACCAGCCAAGCCTGGGGTAGCTCACTACTACTCGATACCCAGTGGCGGAGTCTCTCGGCGCTACCGACTCCACCTTCCGGTGTCGGGACCCTCCGGTCCACGACCGTTGGTGATCGCATTCCACGATTCTGGATCGTCCCCAGATCTCCTCAGCAAGGAGTCAGGTCTTGATGGCGCGGGAGATCGAAACGGGGTAATCATCGCCTACCCACAAGGGATCGGCGGCACGTGGAACAACGGCTTCGCGGCCAACGTGGGCAAGACGAGAGGGGCGGCCGACGTCGCCCTAGTAGCCTCGTTGATCCGAGACATCGCCATACACACCCGCCTCGATGAGCTCAGGGTCACCGTGGCGGGAATCGGTGATGGTGCGGTGATGGCACTTCGAGTCGCCGCGCAATCTCCCGGTCTCATTGTGGGCGCCGCCGCCATCGAAGGCGGCCTGATCGATTCACCCAACGCACCCCGACCTACGTCGCCAGTCTCGCTCCTGCTGACCCGATCCACAGAGGACCCTAGACTTCCCTGGTCCGGTACCGGGCCACTCGCAAGCCGACCCCAACTAGGGGCCCAGGAGACGACCGACATATTTCGAGTCGTCAATAGGCTTCCCGAACTTCCCGTGGAGAGAAACTCCGCGATCACTGATCGCGACCCAGGAGATGGTGCGTTTTCATTTCGCACTCGGTGGGTTGGCGGTAAGCATGGCAGCAACATCGTCATGTACAAGATCGACGGTGCCGGAGGTCCGTGGCCAGGGGGCACGGGTGCGCCGGGTCGAAATGGTGATATCGGCAGCCTCACAAGAGATTTCAGTGCCGCAAGCGTGGTCGTGCAGTTTGCGATCGAGTCCAGGAGACTCTGAGGCGCGTTACCACACCTCGCGGCGCGCACAGCTACGGCGCGCGACACGTCCCCCGAACGGTGGACCAAGTACTCGACCTTTTGGCGTCTGTCCGTCAGACTGGGTTCACCACTCTTCCTCATGGAGTTTTCGCAGAGTTTGCGCGGAATTGCCGTGGTGGGCGCAGGACCGGGGGGTCCTGCGCGGTCACAAGGCGTGTCGGCGACAACGCGGGGTGCCGACAGGACGACGTGACACGTCGGGGTTGGGGCTAGATGAAGTAGTTGCTGGGGAGCAACTGGGGCAGGGGGACTGCATGAAGATGCAGATGGGCAGCAAGAACTCGATCGAGGCGCCGTCGGCGAACACCAAGTCAGCAGGCGGCGAGGACACACGGTCGCGCCCCGAGATCCTGGCACCCGCAAACGTCTGGAAGTCTCAGTCCAGTGCCGGGGCCCCGCTCAGCATCCGTCAGGGCATCCGCCAGGGCATCACGAGTGCGCCCACTGTGCATTGGCTCAGCGCCTACTCTCGAAGCCTGGTCATTGCCGACCTGATCATTGCCTCGCTGGCAGCGCTCATAGCCCAGGTGGTCAGATTTGGGGCTTCTGTCGATGGTGCCGGCCAGCCCTATGTCCCCGTGACGGTGCTCTTCCCCCTCTGCTGGGTTGCGATCTTCACCATGAGCCACTGCTACGAACCCCGTTTCGTCGCCGAAGGTGGCGAAGAGTTCCGTCGCGCGATCGACGCGTGCATCCGATTCACCGGCATCTTGGCCCTCATCGCGTACAGCTTGAGATGGGACTTCGCCCGCGGATACGCCCTGATCGCCGTCCCCGCGGCCTGTCTAGGTGGGCTTGCCTTCCGTGGTCTGGCCCGGGCTCGGTTGCGCCAACGGCGCCGCCACGGTGAAGCCGTTCACCGGACCATCGTCGTCGGCACGGAAAGGGCCACCGCCGAGTTGATGCGTCGCCTCAACAGCGCCGAGAACCACCCGTACCTCGTCGTCGGCGCACTCGTGGACTCACATCGCGCCGAAGTCATCGAGGGTGTACCCGTGGTGGGTCGCTCTGAGGACGTGACCAAGGCCGTCGCGGAACTCGACGTCGACACAGTCGCCGTCGCTGCCTGGTCACCATTTTCTCAGCATGATCTGCGTCGTTTGTCCTGGGAGCTCGAAGGCAGCCCGGTCGACATCATCGTCACGCCGAACCTCACGGACGTCTCGGGGCCCCGGATCCACGTGCGACCCGTGGCGGGTTTGCCGCTACTTCACGTGGAGAAGCCCGAGTTCCATGGATTCCGACGGATCGCCAAGGGACTCGTCGATCGCGTTGGTGCGCTCATCGGTCTGATCCTGTTGGCGCCGTTCATCTTGATCGCGGCTATCGCAATCAAGATCGAGAGCCGCGGCCCGGCGTTCTTCATGCAAGAGCGAGTGGGTCGCGGTGGACACATCTTCAAGATCTACAAGTTGCGTTCGATGTATGTCGATGCCGAAGATCGTCTGTGCGAGCTGGCCGAGCACAACGACCACGACGGACCGCTCTTCAAGATGCGTCGCGATCCCCGAATCACCAAAGTGGGACGCGTGATCCGCCGTACGTCGTTCGACGAGATCCCTCAGTTGTGGAACGTTCTGCGCGGGGACATGTCACTGGTGGGACCGCGGCCCCCCTTGAGCGTCGAGGTCGCCGCGTACGAAGTGGACGTCCATCGCCGCCTTCTGGTCAAGCCTGGACTCACGGGACTCTGGCAAGTCAGCGGGCGGGCGGACCTGACCTGGGATGACGCCGTACGGTTGGACCTGTACTACGTGGAGAACTGGTCGCTCTACCTCGACCTGTCGATCATGGCGCGTACGGTCAAGGCAGTGTGGTCCGCCGACGGCGCCTACTGAATCGGCTCCCACGCACATACAGAAGGCAGTTACATGTCGTCGATGTCCCTCGAGCTCGCCGAGATGCCTGCTGATTGGACCCGAGCGCTCGCCGTGGTCGCGCATCCCGACGACATGGAGTACGGCGGGGCCGCCGCGGTAGCCCGCTGGACTTCCGAAGGCAAAGAAGTCGCCTATCTACTCGCAAGCCGTGGCGAAGCCGGGATCGACTCCCTCGATCCCGTGCGCAGCGCGACCTTGCGTGTCGAAGAGCAGATCGCCAGCGCTGCCGTCGTCGGAGTGACAGACGTCGTGTTTCTCGACTACCCAGATGGTGTGATCGAGTACGGCCTGCCGCTGCGGCGCGACATCGCGCTGGCAATTCGTCGATTCCGTCCCGAGATGGTGTTGATGATCAATCATCACGAGACATTCGGGTGGGGCAACCTCAACATGGCCGATCATCGCAACGTGGGCTGGGCAACGCTGGATGCCATTCGAGACGCTGCAAATCGGTGGGTGTTCGACGGTGACAGTGAGCCCGGCCCGTGGAGCGGCGTGCGCTGGGCCGCGGTCGGCGGATCACCGCAGGCCACTCATGCGCTCGACATCACCGACACCATCGACCGAGGAATAGCCTCGTTGCAGGAGCATGCGGCGTACCTCGAGGCCTTGGGAGATCACCCGATGGCCGACGCTGATGCGTTCCTTCGAGGCATGGCCGAGATGACCGGGGCTCGCTTCGGTGATCGATTGAGCACGGCCTTCGAACTCATCGAGTTCTAGAAAAGGGCGCAACGGAGTCACGGGTTGCCAGTCTGGCGACCCTGTTCACGTCACTACGCCGAGCGCGGCCAGACACCACGCGTAGATCTCGGCCTCGTAGTCCAGTTGGGCAAATCGCCCCGTGGGACCCCCGTGCGCACCGCTTCCGGTTTCGGCCCGGAACAAGACCGACCGCGCAGATACCGATGACCTCGGATCCGCTCCGACCCCGAATTCGGCGTCGTCGGCGCGAAGGGCTGCGACCCACTTCGCCGGCTCGCGAATCAGAACACGAGGATCGTGGACGGCACCGGTAACGAGCAATGGCGGCCGCATCTGGACGGGTGGCCGGTTCTCGTACGGCGTGTAGGCCGCCATGTAGCCGAAGTCCTCCGGCTTTCGAGGATCGCCCCACTCGGCCCATTCCTGGGCCGTCAACGGCACGGTCTCGTCGAGCATGGAGGTGACGAGGTCGACCAACGGGACCTCCGCGACGACCCCGGCCCACCTGAGCGGGTACCGCGAGTAGACCGCCGCTTGGAGCAACCCGCCGGCCGAGAGTCCCCGGGTGACGATGCGGGACCCATCGACGAAGTCGTCGGCAAGGGCGTCGGCAATAGCCGCGTAGTCGGCGAACGTGTTCGTCTTGTGCTCGAGCCGGCCGTCCAGCCACCACTTCCGGCCGAGCTCGCCGCCACCTCGCGGGTGACCCACCGCGAATACCACCCCTCGATCCAGCAACGACGGCAGCGAGCGCCACCAGTCGAAACCGAAGTCGGGATCACAGCACACTTCGTAGGCGCCGTACCCATAGAGAACGCACGGCGCCGTGCGGTTCAACTCTGTGTCCCGATGACGAATCAGCACGACCGGGAGTCCGATTCCGGCTGGGCCGGCCACCATTCGGCGTTCCTGCACGTAGGCGTCGAGTTCGACGCCGAGTGCCTCGCGGCGATGCCGTACGGACCGCCCCTGGGTGCCCAGATCGAAGTCCCACCACACCGTGGGATGGATGAAGGACTCAATGGCAACCGTGACCGACGTCGCGTCGTACTCCTCATTGTGCGCGAGCCACACTCCACCGCCGGGCACGTCCGGAGTGATGTCATGGCGGTGACCGCTGCGGGAGACAACCCGCAGGGTCTGATGGCCGTCCAGTCGCAGGGACAGCACGAACGCATCGGCGAACGCATCGACGTGCTTCAGGCGCACCCGTGGGTCTTCGCCGAGCACTGGTACCCAGGTGCCGATCTCCTCTGCCGGCGCCCACGCCAATCGGAATTCGACGGCGTCGTCGTTGGTGATGATCAGGAAGCCATCGCCGTCATCTGGGCCGTGACCAGGTGCGTGTTCGACGTTGTACTCGACGCCCATCACCCGTGGGCGTACCAGTCGCGGGGCGGCCATCACGTCGGCCTTCGAGATCAGCCACACCTCACGGGTGTCACGCGCGACCGACTGGATCATGATCCAAGCACCGGTGCGCGACGAGTCGATCTCCACCTCGAACCGAACGTCCGAGTCTTCATAGACGAGCACGTCCGATGTGACTGGCATGCCAATCGTGTGACACCAGACCTGATAGGGCCGGTACGCGTCGTCGTGAGTTGTGTACAGGTACTTCGTCGAGTCCTCTGACCACGCGCCTCCGTAGTAGCTCCGTCCTACGACGTCATCCAGATCCAGACCGGTCGCGAGGTCCCGGAAGCGAAGGATGAACACCTCATCACCGAGCACATCGACCGACCAGGCCAGCAGTCGACCGTCGGGGCTGACCTTCGTCGCCCCGGTCTGGCAGTGATCACTGCCCGCGGTTTCGGCAACGGCGAACAGGTCGAGGATCACCGCATCTTCAGTCTGATCCGCACCCCGCGGGCGCCGGCGCAGTTGACGGTGATCGCGACCGGCGGGTGTCACCTCGCGATAGGTCCAGCCGCCCGCATCCCAAGAGGCACTTGCTTCTTCGGCCGGCACTCGCCTGATCATCTCGTCGGACAATGTCGCGTGCAATGCGCTGAGGTGGCGGACGCGGGCGTCGTAGTACGCCCGCTCGCGGTCCAAGTAGGTCGCGAAGTCCGTCTCCGCGGGATCTCTCATCCAGGCGTACGGATCGACACGATCGACTCCGTGAATCCTCGTCGTCACCGGATGGCGAGCGGCAATCGGCGGAGTGGGTTCAGCCATCGGCACGAGTCAGCAGTCGGCGAACGCGATCGACAGGCAGTGCCTCGATCTCTCGCCCGCGCAGACCTACGGTCGTCTTCGCCGCAAGCAGTGAGGAGTAC
>Ga0315276_10001305_pt1 | contig 22266 bp, 18 predicted proteins | sample YL17G05_0_MG_FD_204542 | JGI IMG/M metagenome (GOLD analysis project Ga0315276, IMG submission 204542) | Sediment microbial communities from Yellowstone Lake, YNP, Wyoming, USA - YL17G05_0 | ecosystem: Environmental > Aquatic > Freshwater > Lake > Sediment | place: USA: Wyoming | collected... | reverse complement strand
GTGGTATCTCTTACGACTAATGTATCTGGGCCCTTAGCTTTGCTGGATCCTCTCCATTGATATAATACTAGTGTAGCAAAGATTCCAATTAATAATATAAGTAGTTTATCCTTCATAGTCTTCAGGGAAAGGTTGTTCTTCTGGCTCTTTTGTTTTAGTTTTCTTACCCATGATGTTCTCTACGCCAGAAATACCAAAGCAGCCAAGGGTTGTAATCACAAATGAATTAAATACGTAATCATTTAACACTAACTCTTTGCCAAAGAATCCTGTAAATAAATCTATAGCAACAACAGCCACCATGATAACAAACGAAATAGCTCCAATAATTGCCTTTTCATTCCAATCATTTGTATCTTTAAATATAGTCCAGAAAGAATCTTTAGGATCTTCAATTATATGTTTCATACTCTTTAGGCGTTACGTCATTCTTATTAATAATAGCCACCATCTCACTTCTTAATATAGTGTTAGATTTTATTGGAGGAAATGGTGATCTATAAGTTGTATTTTTTTTATACACTTCACGTTCTAGATTATCTATACGTGTCTTATCTACACTTGATTGAAGCATTAATGCTTTTACATCTTTTTTTATTTCTGTTACATCATTCCAAATCATCATACCCATTACAGATACTAGCCCTGGGAATATCCAGCTTTTAAATTGAGTGTACATTGAGTCTTGCATGGGCTTAAAAAAACAATAGCATCCCTACCCAAATAGGGCTGAGATGCTATGTAGTTAACAAAAAAATTGATGAAATGTAAAACGTTTTACGAAAGCAAAAGACTCGCCCTGGTACGCAGTCAGGAATGACTTAAGCGTGGCGAGTACTGTTGTAACAAATATCTGTAATTCTTATCACTTATGCAAGTAAATTCTTAATTAATATGGATTATAAGATTTTTCTTCTATGATGTCTGATCCATACTTGATATTTATTTCTTTTTTAATGAATGCTCTTCTATCATTTGTGAAGTAAACATCACGTGCTAGCTGTATAAACTCAGAATCAAACTCACCTACTCTCTCCTTCTCTCTGATGTTATCTTCTATACGCCATAGCTGATAGTTTATAATACATAACTCAGTGTACAACTTATCAATTAAGATTTCTGCAGGGAATGAATCCACTAATGCACTAAGTTCTTTTTGAACATTAGCTAGCTGAGTTGTATCTTTGATCTTATCGTTCTTAATAACGAGAATGCTGATCTTATCAGCCACTTCTCCTGTACTAACATCTATTAACATAGCTCTTGTATTTTTGTGTAAATATAATTAACTTTGACCAAACCAACAAAAGTATGCCTTATAGTTACTCACTATTTAAAGAAGAGGTAGAACAGCACTTACTCTCTGTAGTAAATAAAGATTTTAAAGTCTTAGATGTAGGTCCTGGATCAGGCACTTATGGTAGGATGTTAAAAGGTCTATGTCATTTAGATGCTGTTGAAATTTACGAACCTTACATTCATCAGTTTAATTTACAAGATCTTTATGATAATGTATTCTTAGAAGATATATGTATGTTTGATATTCATCCCTACAATTATCTAATCTTAGGAGATGTATTAGAACATCTAACGCTAGATAATGCAATACCATTAATTGATAAGATTAATGCATTGGGTAAGAAGTGTTTGATTGCTGTACCTTATTTATACGAACAAGGTGAAGAGTATGGTAATATTCACGAAACACATCATCAACCAGAGCTGACATACAATAAGATGGCTAGTAGATATCCATCATTGAAATTATTATATGGCGATGATAAATATGGATACTATGTTAACTACTAAACCAATCTGTTTAAATCTTAGTGAATGTCCTGCTCTAGGAGATCTTATATGTGCTACGCCTACTATAAGAAAACTATCTAGAGCCTATGAACAGAATATAACTGTAGTTAGTCCTGTGCCAGAGCTATTCAAAAAGAATCCATACGTACAAAATAGTTACAAGTCCACGTCAATTGATTGGGAATATTTCAATGAACATTTCATTATGCATAACTCCTTCACCAATGTAGGTAAGAAGAATGAAAGAGGAGTGGAAATGAAACATAATACTATCGACATACGTCAGTATCATGCTATACAATTAGGGTTCATGTTAGATAGATATGAATTGTATTGTGAATACAGTCCTATAGAACCAAATAGATTTGATATACACCATAAGTATATACTTATACATCCTGTAAGTACATGGCCTAATAGAACATGGCCTGCTGAGAAATGGATGGAGCTTGTTAAGCATCTTAATGATGCAGGATTTTACGTCATCAGTGTTGGCAAAGACAGTTCTGAGACTGGTTTCTTTAATGTTGACAAACCTGTATTTAATTTTGACATACCTCATGGTATGAACCTAATGAATCAAACTAGTATATCAGATTGTTATCACCTTATACATAATGCATCATGTTTTATAACTATGGACAGTGGATTATTACATCTCGCTGGCACTACAAATACTCCCATTATACACTTGGGTTCGTCACTCAATCCTAACTTCAGAGCTCCATACAGAACAGTGCATGGTCAGTATCATAACTACAAGTATGTAGCTGGTAGCTGCGCACTACAATGTTGTTCTGATATGAAATATGGAGTTAAAGAGTGGGGATCTGTACAAGGCGTACAACCTTTAATAGGCTGCCTTGAAAATAAAGATAAGTTTTATTGTCATCCAGAAGTAGATCAAGTTTATGAAGAAGCTATTAATTATATCTCCACACTTTAGTACAGGAGGAGCACCACAGGTAACATTAAATAAGGTAAAATTGTTACGAGACCACTGTGAAATCATGGTGGTGGAATATGCATTCCTTGCATGGAACTATGTTGTACAGCGCAAGAAGGTACAAACATTAGTTGGTGATAACTTTAAATCATTAGGAGAAAACAAGAGAGAGCTTTTAGATTTTATCGATACCTTCAATCCAGATGTTATCTCTATGGAAGAGTTTCCTGAGATGTTTATGGATAATGATTTAACTAGAGAACTATATAGTGAGGATAGAACATATCGTATTGTAGAGACTACACATGATAGTTCATTTCCTCCTAGTCAGAAAAGATGGATGCCTGATAGCTTTGTATTTGTTAGTGCCTATAACATCTTTAAGTATGCTCATTTGGATGTACCAATGGAAGTTATTGAATATCCTGTCAATGTAAAGCTTGACAATAGGGAACCAAAAGTAAAGCTACACCTTGACGTTTGTATCGTTGGACTATGGACACCACGTAAGAATCAAGCCTATGCTATAGAGATAGCTAGACATCTTGTAGACTACAATGTAAGATTTCACTTCTTAGGTAATCAAGCTGGCAACTTTGAGAGCTATTGGAAACCATTAATGGAAGATCTACCTGAAAACTGTATAGTGCATGGAGAGTCAGATAGGGTTAGTAGTTTTATAAAAGACTGTGACATGTTCTTGTTTACATCTAGAGGAGATAGAGGTAACAAAGAGCTCAACCCAATAGCTATTAAAGAAGCGCTAGAGTATCCACACATCCCTAAGATGATGTTTAATCTAGATGTATATTGCAATAAATATAATGATTATAAAGATGTAGTTTATTTAAGTGGTGATAGTTATACTGACAGTGTAAATATGAGAACAATATTAAACCTACAAGAAAAGAACAACCAGCTTATTGTTATAGGCACCTATCCAAATACTGATGCTAGGATTAAACTAACTATAGCTTGTATCAATAGCGCTAAGAAGTTGAATAGGCCAATCATGTTAGTGAGTCACTTCCCTGTACCTAAGAAGATACAGGAGATGGTAGACTATTATGTATATGATCAACACAATCCTTTGACATATCATAGCTACTACAATAGATTCTATCGTGAAGATGAACAAGCTAAGGTGGAGATGAAGATAACTGGAAATAGTAACCAGTCTCTCACTGTTCTAACTAACTTGATTAATGCAGGTAAGGCAGCCAAATCATTTGGGTTCAATAAGATGTTCTATGTAACATTTGATATAGAGTTAAATGAAGATGACTTCCTTTCTATTTATAATGGGTTTAGTAAATTAACTAATGAATGGCAAGCTGTACTAGCTACATTGAATACACCATTTGGTAAGGGTATACAAACCAATGGTATGTTCTTCAATACAGACTTTGTTGGTAAGTTATTAGATGATGTACGTACGCCAGAAGAGTACAATAAGTTATGTGAATCTATAGGAGCTCAAAACTTCCTAGAAGATTACATGATGAAGAAGGTGGAGAAGACTCATGGGGTGTGGGTAGAGTATCCAAATATGGAAACTTTTCTAGAGTATAGTGGACATGGTACATCTTCTAACAGTGAGTATTATGGAATACTAAAGGAACAAATATCTGGTCAGAACGTATTCTATTTCCATTCATACAACAATGATCATAGGGTTATAGATGTCGTATTTGATGAAAGTAAGACATCAACATCTATAACGTTATCAGAGAAGCAGACCCTAGTGTTACCTATTCCTGATGATGTTAAGACAGTGAGTTTATTCATAGTAGATCAATGGGTAACTATAAAAGAAGAAGTATATGTCCTAGATGAATATCAACATGATGGAACTATTATTTTAAAGCAAATGGCAAATGCAAATAAGAACAGACCTACAATTAAGTTAGTACACATTCAAACCACATTAAATGATGAACGAGAACAACTATCAAGAACCTCCCTTCAAAGGGTTAAAGATTATGGATGGGAGTACATCTTACATGTCAACGAGCCTTATGCCAGCCTCCCACCCAAGCATAACTGTAACAGGCCACAAGCAGTCTCAATGGAGTTATTCGATGAGGCTACAGTCAGAGAAAGAAGCACAGCACTTACGCCAGCACACTATGGGTGTTATCAAGCATTTAGGGATGCCATCCTAAGTGAATTCAATGATTGTGATTATCTTATTGTGTGTGAAGGTGATTGTTTAATAGAAGGAGATGTTGGAAATTTCATACACAAAGTAGAGAAATGTGCGTTAATGTTGGAAAAAACCAACATAGGCTTCATGTCTTTTGGAGACAAAGATACCCTAGAATTTGCATGGCCACAGAGTCCTGTAATACGAGAAGTAGATGAAGATATGTATGTTACAGATCATCTGATAGGGCTGCAGTGCATCATGTTTCCTTCTTATGTCAGTAACTTTTTAAAAGAAAAAGTGCGTTTAAGTAAATGGGACGCAGCTGATATGTATTTTAATCAAATATTTTATAACAGTTCTTATGATATGGGAATTGTACATAACAGACTTACAACACAAGCTGATGGTTATTCATTGATTGATAAACAACATAAAGAATTCATAAAGAAATGAAAATTGTACAAGTAGCAACAGGACTTATCACCATCCCACCTAATGGTTGGGGTGCTGTAGAACGTATCATTTGGGAATACACTACTAACTTACAACTACTAGATGTAGATGTAGAGATTAGAAACTGGAATGATGTAGTTAAAGAACCAGGTATGTTAGCTCATGTACATATGGCTAACACAGCTATTGACATGTGTAATAAAGATATACCATACATCTACTCACTACATGATCATCATGCTGAATGGTATGGTAAAGATAGTGGTGTCTACAAGAATAACCTTGAAGCTATTAAAGGATCTGTTATATCTATATGTCACAGTAAACACATCATTGATTACTTTGATGGCACAGATAAGTTATTCTATCTTCCACATGGAGTTAACACAGATTTCTTTAACCCATCACTAACAACAACAATAGATCATAGTTTATTGATGATAGCTAACAATGGGTTAGCAGGTGATTGTACAATTGATAGAAAAGGATTTAGATGGGGAATAGAGGCAGCGCAAAGACTTAATCTTCCTATAACCATTGCTGGTCCTGAGAATAACCATGCATTCTTTGAAGGACATAAAGATCTTTTAGAGTATGAAAAGTTAACTTTAAAGTTAACAAATCCTACAGATGATGAAACTCTTAAGTTATATCAAGAGCATACACTTTTCTTGGCTCCATCATTCTTAGAGTATGGTCATCCTAACCTATCTATATTAGAAGCGATGAGTTGTGGATTACCAATTATTGGTACATCTAATGTAACCCTACCTGGTATGTATAACCTTCCAGAGAACACCACACAAGCTGTAGTTACAGGTATACAAACTGTATGTAATAAATATGGAGCTATGAGAAATGAACAATTAATAAAACGTCAAGATCATAGCTGGTTACAAGTGTGTAAGATATTAAAGAAATTCTATGATGCTGTTAGTATAGTTAATCAGAAGTGGACAGCTGAAGATACAACCAACGCATATTTAAATGCCTACTATGGATTTTAAACTATATAATATTGAAGGTCTCTATTTTGAATTAGTAGATAGCTACGATGATAAAGAATATCATTGTGCGTTTATTGAAGAACGTAATGGCATACGTACAGAAATCTATAAAGATACTCTTAAAAAAGGGATGTGGATGAAGTGCAATAAACGTTATATGGGTAACTTCTTTGTAGAGATTAGAAATGACAAAGGTGTATTAAAACAACGCATTAGTTTATTAAATCATCTTAAAGGTAATCGTGTATTCATTACATTCGATAGCGCAGCCCTAGGTGACACTATAGCATGGATGCCTTATGTATTAGAATTCCAACAACGTTACCAGTGCAAAGTTATTGTGTCTACATTCAAAAACTTTTTGTTTAAAGATGCATATCCAGAGCTAGAGTTTGTTGAACCAGGATCTACAGTTGAGAACATCATAGCTATGCCACAACTAGGATGGTTCTGGGATAAAGATAAGGAGCCTAACAACCCTGTTACAATACCATTGCAACAATCAGCTACAGACATCTTACATCTTCCTTATAAAGAGATGAGACCAAGGCTAGCTTATAAACCTAAGCCTTTTAAATCTGACAAGAAGCATATATGCATTAGTGTAAAGTCTACATCACAACTAAAACTTTGGGACAAATGGCAAGAACTTATAGATATACTTATAACTTTAGGATATGATGTATATGAAATCTCTAAAGATGATTGTGATTTAAAGAATGTACATAGACCACAAGATCAATCATTAGAGAATATCATGGATATCCTAGCTAGCTGTGAGGTGTACATAGGACTGAGTAGTGGACTTAGTTGGTTAGCTTGGGCCATGGAAGTAAAGGTAGCAATGATAGCTAACTTCACTGAAGCTAATCATGAGTTTGATTGTATACGTATAGAGAACAGAAGTGTATGTAATGGATGTTGGAACAATCCTAAGTTTAGATTTAATAAGGGAGATTGGAACTGGTGTCCTGAACATGAAGATACTCCTAGACAACATGAGTGTCATAAGAGTATATCTGTAGATGATGTACTATCTAAATGTATCCCCTCCTACCCACAAGACTAAAGACTTTCTTACTCCCTTAGTTATTGGTGTCACCCTATGCATTAGATAACTAGGAAATAATATTGCTAGTAGATGTTCTCTAGGTGCTTTGTCAGGAGTCCTTCCTAACCAGAATTCAAGATCACCACCTTCATAATCTTTAGGATCAGAAAGTTGTATTGTTAAACTTATCTTTCTATTATTTTGTGGGAAGTCTCCCATATCCATATGCCAGTCATAGTGACCACCACCTTCATAGTATTCTGTATACTGAATAGAATCCATAATAGAATTAATTGCAAAGCCCCAAGTCTTATTAGCTTCTTTTATATATTTAGCTAACTTATCGTACACCCACCATGATTTATCATCATGATATATCCATTTAATTTTAGACTTTCTAATAGATTCATCTAACTGTGATGTAGAATCTGCACCTATGTTAGCATCTTGATAAGAATACAATTGTTGTAAATTACCTATCCATTCTAGTTCCTCTTCTGTAAATGCATTATATACATAATATGGAGTTGTTTGATGATAGTCTGGATTAGTTTCAAATATTGGTCTAATGTGCATCGTGTTGGTTTTTTGGTACAAAGAATCCATAAGAGATGTTTAGTCTCATTCTAGTTCCCACATTGGGAACAGTTGCATGTTTAATTAATCCTGCTTCACATTTCCATAAAGCTCTTTCTCCTACATCTAATACTTCCCCATCATATATAGGTTGCCCACCTTCATGAGGCATAGATATAATTATATTATATCTAAGTGCATAATAGTCTAAATAAGGAGGAAGTGTGTTGTCTGTATGTGGTTCTACAAAAGCTTCTTCATCAGTCATTCCAAACCAATCACCCACTTGTAAGTCATCAGTAATTGGTGGACGTATGTCTTCTAATTCAACTATTCTTTTTTTAATTTCAGATACTAAAGGAATAGGTTCTAATTTATACCTACGTTTTAATTCTACTGTACTAATTGATCTACGTATTAATACATCATAATCTTTTTTATATCCATTAGATATAGCATGCCCCATCATCTCTTGAATAGATATAATGTATTTACGAAGAGTCTTTTGTTCCTCCTCAGTTATAAATTCATCATAACAATATGTTTTCCCTACGTTTCGTTTCATCAGATTCAAATACAATATTTATAACAATTCTAGAACTATTAGTTACTGGAGAACTACTAGCATGGTATGTACTTGATTTAAATAATAATCCACATCCTGCTCTAGGTGTTTGTTTATGAGCTATTGTTAAATCTTCAAACTCATCAAAAACACTTTCGTTGAATACAATTGTATCTCCATCAGAATCATTTACATAATATACTAATGTATATGTGTTATTAGTTACATCTCTTGAATCAATGTGAGGAGGATGATATTCATTTGGTAAGAATGAACTATCTTGTGGAAGTAAATTACATTTAGCCTTAAGCATCCTTGTACAAACAATTCCTTCTTGTTCTTCAAGAGCTTTCATTATTTTCATAACATATTCTACATACTCAGATTCAAAACTATCATTTTGATATAATGAATGTGAAAATTGAATTGATTCTTTAGTATTGTTATCAATCAAAGCACTATTATCACCTGGTCTTATTTTAGATGTGCTACTATTATAAAACCAATTAAATTCATTTTGTAAAAAGATTCTTTTTATTCTTTCTACAACTTTATCAGTAAGAATATTCTCTATAAATTTCATGATATTAAATGTCTAGTTATAATTGTTAATGATATACAAATCCATATAGTGTTAAACACAATCAATGTAGGTAAGCTCTTTCTCATACTAGCCCATATCAAAGCTGATGATGTGGCCAATGTCAAGAAGTGTAACCACCATATCTCTACACCAAATATAAGTCCAGGAATAATAATGATTGCTTTAGCCATCCATGCTGCTGCCTCAATAGTATTATAATCTGTCCAATATTCTTTTGAAAGATACATCTTATATCTGTTTATAATCTTTACATTACCTATTAAGTAATATAAGATTGATAGATATATTAAAAACACTATAGGATAGAGCATTTTACAGTTGTATTAAAGTTTACATTTCCTGCTATGACCACTCGATCAATAGTTGAATTAGGACTTAGTTCAGGTCTATGTGGAATTCCTGAATCCCACATATAGAAACATCTTTCCTCAGGAAAAAATGAAAAAGCACCATTGTCATTATTTTCATCCTTTGCATGATGTTCTTTAAAAAATATATGACCTTCTTTACCTGTGCAATTATCAGGAACTTGTATATAATATATCCAAGTGTAATGAGTTAAAATTCCTTTTTCTTTTGGTGAAAATAAGAAATGATCATGATAGTTAGTTGTAGGATTAGTAGGAGTAGATATATAAATCCAGGATGTTTGAAGTCCACTATATACAGATTTTTTTATATTCTCTAATTCAAAAATAGATTTACAAGTATTATATCCTCTTTGTTTAATAATATTTGTTTCATCACCCACCATTAAATCTGAAGTCATTTGTATACCAGGAAGATGTATCTTCTCATCATTATACTCTCTATCACCAAAAAGAAATGTTTTATGAGTGTATATTTCATCTAATAATTTAATATGGTTTATATCGTCAAATTTAATTTTATAAATAACAATATTACCATGTTTTATTTTAGCGTATTCCATATCAACTTTCACGAATTATATTTAATATTTCACCATGATCAGGAAGTCCTTTTAAATTAATTTTCATATTAGTATAAAAAGAACTAGATAATAATCCTACACTTTCACGTCTTATATCACTAAGTATTGATGAATATAATTTAGTTGCATGATCTCTATTTAATATACGAAGTCCTTTTGATACGCATAACCAACTGTATAAATCATATATTTCACTCATATTAACTAAAAATTTATTATCTGGAATAGTATGTTTGCATTCTTCTAATAACTTTTGAATTGCTTCAGGTACAGGTCTATCTTTAAAGCTAGTCCAAAACTCTGTATCCTCACGCTTAGTTAGATAGTGTAAAAAAATAAAGTCAAATGTATCATCATGTGTTTTAGTTACACGTTTATTATATCTTTGAATATAAAAATCATCTTTATTGATATTACCTAAAGTATGAGAAATAAATGCATCTAATGATAGAATAGATGTCATGATAGACGTAGCTTCTAAAGGTTCAATAAATCCTGCTGATAATCCAATAGCTATACAGTTTTTAACCCAAGGAGTTTCATAACGTCCTGCTTCAAATTCAAATGTTCTTGGAGATTCTACATCTGGTCCAAACATTTCTTTGATCTCTTCAAGAATTTGTTCATCTGATACTAGATCAGAATCATATACATATCCACATCCAAATCTTCCTTCTACAGGAATCTTCCAAATCCAACCATACTTCATAGCAATAGCTTCTGTGTAAGGAGGAACGTTTGTATTATCGTGATCAATAAAGAAAGGCATTGCTTTGTTTACAGGAAGAGATTCCTTATATGATTTCCAAGGCGCATTAAAATGTTTACCAATAATTAATCGTTTGAATCCAGAGCAATCAAATACAAAATCAGATTCATAAACATCACCTGCAACTGTTTGTAATGCCTCTATATATCCATTATCATCTGTAATTACCTTATCAACTTCATCATCTATATATCTAATACGTCTTGATACAGCTATACGTTTTAAAAGTTTAGCTAACAATATAGCATCAAAATGTAATGAAAAGCTACCTATTGTATCGTATTTAGATAATATATTTTTAGAATCAGAAAGATTTGAATTGGCTTGAAGCTTAGTTAAATTTGCTTCAGATACATGTGAACTAAATACACATTCATCTAGACTATTAGCATTAACTATTCTGTCTAACACTATTGCTGATAAACCAGAATTATTATAATCTGTTACCTTAAAACAATTAAAGCTACCTTCATCATGAAATGGATGAAAATAGCTTCGTGTATCACCATTCCAATTAGTGAATTTAATACCATTCTTAAATGTACCTTTACAATATTTTATAATATCAGATATAGGTATACCTATTTTATTTAAAAAATTAAGAAAGTGTGGTGTTACTCCTTCTCCTGCTCCTAATATTCCTATCTCAGAACTAGAGATGACAGTAATATTTGCCCAAGGATAATTGCTTGATAGAAACAATGCTGTAATCCAACCAGCAGTTCCTGATCCTACAACTGTAAAATTATATGTTTTCATAACTTAGTTGATTTTATTCAATCAAAGTTATATAAATTATTTTAATTAATCTAAAGGTAAATCAATTATTTCCTCATGGTATATTAATTTCCAGTTAACTATATCCTCATCCCACCTATACTCATGTGTTTTTATAATAATTCTACCAGGAATATCTGTAAGAATTTTCTCTGGAGGAAGTATAATTACATCAGGAAAAGGAATAGCATATTCCCATAAAAGTGTTTCTTCATTTAACACCATGGATGGGTATCTTTTTCTATGAAGAAACACATCTCTTATAGGATCATATGTACCACCAATCATTGCATAATTCCCCCTAAAAGGACTACCACCATATTTATGTTTATTACCATAAGTGTTATATGATGTTTTAATCCATCTACCAGATATCATACATATATTATTAATGAAGTCTTCACCATAGTCCTCGTAATCATCACTTATTTTCATGATGTCTATAACTATATTATCTTCATTTACTTGTGCGTAATGTGCCATAATTAACAATAAGTGTATAAAGTATTACCACCATAATATGCATGAACAGTTGTACTACCCCAGTAGTTTCCATCTGTTCCTCTAGAACCACCAGGATATGACATCATTACCAAACCACTTCCACCACCTCCAGCATTCTGTGCATTGTTAGGTCGATTACCACAACCTCCTCCACCTTTACCAGTACCACCATAACCATTATTACCATTACAGTTACCTCCTCCACCAGATGACATCCATCGAGTTGGATAACCTCCATTACCATCATCAGTTCCCCAAGAACAACCATCATTATTATATGCAGCTCCTGAACCTCCACCACCTTCAGTGGTGCTGTTTCCTGCATTATATATTTCACTATGATATTCTCCATCTCCTCCCCAGATTCCAGTACCAGCAGATCCTCCTCCTCCTCCACCTCCTCCAGTATACGTACCAACTGAATGACTTCCAGGATATCCATTTCCCCAAGAAGCTCCTCCTGGACCTCCTCCTGCAGCAGATCCTCCTCCTCCTCCTCCACCCCAGGCACCATTAAAACCTCCACCTCCTCCACCTGCGTAACAGTCTTGACCATTAAATGATGAAAATCCACCATGACTAGCTGTATCATTAACACTTCCACCACCTCCACCTCCACAATTTATTCCATACGATACATTTTTATAAAGTGTCATATAACCACCTGAAGAAGCACCAGCTCCTCCTCCTCCTCCTCCTCCCCAACCATTGGTGCCACCTCCACCACCTCCACCACCACCAGCTCTAACCATATATGCTATAGTAAAACCAAATGTGTAGCCATAGAATTCTGTCATAGCATCTGGAGCACTTTTACATGTAGTTACACTCAATGAATGAAGTGCGTAAGCACCATTGATTGGAGCAATCTCATTACGTATTGTTGATAAGGCTAATGTGCCTGAACTTGGAATTGTCATAACTATTTACGTTTTAATTCTTCAATTTCTTTTTGCTGTTCTTTAAAACCAGCTATTAACAAAGTTACTAATTTTGCGTAATTAATTGTTATATAGTTTTCACCTGATATAGATTCTCCTGTGTCTTGATTTCTATCAAATGGTGCTAATGATGTAACTTCAGGCATGATAGATCTTGTCTGTTGTGCAGATAAACCTACCTCTAACTTATCACCATCATATCCAAATGATTTTGCTAATTCATTAGCTTGATAATAGAAAGCATCAAGTTTCATCACTTTACTGATAGCATCTTCAATAGGTCCAACACGATCTTTCAAACGATCATCTGAGTAGTATGCATACACCTCACCAGAAGCATAAATAGTACCAAACGATGGGTTACTGTTCGTATTAACATACTGGTTCATTGCACTTGCATACACGTTAGATGTACCTGTAGGTCCTGTAGGTCCTGTAGGTCCTGTAGGACCAGGACCTCCTGCACCACCTGTAGGACCTGTAGGTCCAGCTGGACCAGTTGGACCTGTACCACCATTAGCTCCTGATGTTGCTGCAGTCCCTGATGTACCTGCAGTTCTACTAAGTCCACTAGAACCAGACGAACCACTAGTTCCTGATGTACCACTTGCTCCTGTTGGTCCTGTTGCTCCATTTACACCAGTAGTTCCTGAAGATCCTGAGCTACCACTTGTTCCAGAACTAGCACTGGATCCTGATGTGCCACTTGTTCCATTAGCACCTGTGCCACCTGCTGTACCTGAAGATCCAGATGTTGCACTTGTACCACTTGACCCTGATGTACCACTTGTTCCTGAAGATCCAGAACTAGCAGATGTACCACTAGATCCACTACTTGCAGAAGTTCCACTTGAAGCTGACGTACCTGAACTACCATCTGTTCCTGATGTTCCTGTTGCTCCAGTTAATCCAGAAGTTCCACTTGATCCTGAAGTTCCTGTTGTGCCTGAAGAACCTGAACTTGCTGAAGTTCCAGAAGAACCAGATGTACCAGATGTGCCACTTGAACCATCTGTACCAGATGTGCCACTAGTTCCACTAGTACCACTGCTTCCACTTGTTCCTGCTGTAGCAGAAGAACCAGATGTACCAGCAGTTGCATCCTGTCCACTTGTACCTGCTGTAGCATTTACACCAGAGGTTCCAGATGTTCCTGAAGGAGCATTGAATGTAGTTTGTGAATATGAATAGTTAGAACTCCCTTCTGTATATAATGTATAGTCTACAGAGTTAGATTCTTGGTTATGTATTTTAACTACAGCATATAAACGATCTGTAGCCAATTGATCATCACCTATGAAAAAGGCATCTGTATAAACCTGTGTAGGAGAAACATTATTAAAGTTTGCTATTGCTGTGTTTGTTGTAAACAACAATGTTGATACTGCACCAAGTGTATATTTATAAACCTCTACATACACCTCAGCATCAGCTGAGCCTTGATCAGCCATCATGTGTATATAGTATGCCCATACACCTCCAGGAATTTGTGTAATTCCAGGCACTCCACTATCTGTAGCAAATGTTGCAGAAGTAACTGTAGCATTACCACCAGCTGTAACTGTTGTAGTTTGCTCAGCAGCACCTGAAGGATCTTCAGACCATTTTTTATATGTAGGAGAACCAAACGCAGAACTAGTGTTCTGTGATAAGTTTAAATAATACAACTGTCCACCAGAAATACCTGAGGCACCACTAGATCCAGATGTTCCAGCTGTAGCTGAAGTACCTGAAGAAGCTGATGTTCCAGAGGATCCAGAAGTTCCTGCTGTTGCATCTTGCCCACTTGTTCCACTGCTTCCATCTGTACCTGTAGTACCACTAGTTCCTGAGCTACCACTAGATGCACTTGTTCCAGATGATCCATCTGTACCTGTTGTACCTGAAGTTCCTGAACTTCCACTAGTTCCTGTAGTTCCTGATGATCCATCTGTACCAGATGAGCCATCTGTTCCACTAGTTCCACTTGAACCATCAGTTCCTGAAGTTCCTGATGTACCTGAAGACCCACTAGTACCTGAAGATCCATCTGTTCCTGATGTTGCAGAGGTCCCAGAAGATCCACTTGTACCTGCTGTACCACTCGATCCATCAGTTCCATTAGTGCCTGATGTACCTGTAGTACCTGAACTGCCTGAAGATCCATCTGTTCCAGATGTAGCAGACGTTCCAGAAGAACCATCTGTAGCACTAGAACCACTTGTACCAGCTGTACCTGATGAGCCTGAGGTTCCTGAAGATCCAGAACTAGCTGAAGTACCACTTGATCCAGATGTTCCTGAACTAGCACTTGATGCAGATGTTCCAGAACTTGCAGATGTTCCTGAAGATCCATCTGTTCCAGAAGAACCATTTGTTCCACTGGATCCATCAGTTCCTGTAGTTCCACTTGTAGCAGAAGTACCAGATGTTCCACTTTCTCCAGAACTAGCTGAAGATCCATTAGTACCATTTGTACCTGAGCTTCCACTTGTTGCTGAAGTTCCATTTGATCCATCTGTTCCAGAAGTTGCATCACGTCCTGAGGTACCTGCAGTAGCATCTCTACCAGAAGTTCCTGATGTACCCATTGTACCATCTGCTGCACTTGTTCCAGATGAGCCATCTGTTCCAGATGTGCCTGATGTAGCACTAGACCCAGACGTACCTGCTGTGGCAGAAGTTCCTGATGTACCTGACGAACCATCTATACCACTTGTACCAGCTGTACCACTAGTGCCAGCTGTAGCAGCTGTACCACTAGATCCATCTGTACCTGAAGATCCATCAGTAGCTGATGTACCTGAAGAAGCAGAAGACCCAGAAGTTCCAGAAGAGGCACTTGTACCTGAAGTTCCACTTGAACCACTAGTTCCTGATGATCCATCTCCTCCTGATGCTCCTTGTAAGTTTACATCCCAAATTGAATATGTTCCAGACCCATCAACCTCAGAAGGAAAAGTAAATACTAATTGACCTGTAGCTTCATCATAACTAACTACTAAACAAATTTGAAAATTTAAATAATTATAAGCTATAATAATTTGTTGTCCCTCTGTATATGATAAACCAGTACCAACAGTAATTGTACCACCAGCTCCTAATGTAAACGTAGTTGTAGAAGATGTTCTATATCTATCACCAGATAGTCCTGAGCTTCCAGAGGTTGCAGAAGACCCTGAGCTTGCTGATGTACCTGAGCTTGCTGATGTAGCACTTGTACCACTTGAACCTGATGTACCTCTTGTACCACCACGTCCACTACTACCACTTGTTCCACTAGATCCTGAGGTTCCTGATGAACCACTACGTCCTGATGTAGCTGATGTTCCAGCTGTTCCATTAATACCAGAGCTTCCTGTACGTCCACTAGACCCTGAAGTTCCATTAGTTCCATTACGTCCACTGCTTCCTGAAGTACCATGTGTACCAGGAATACCCTGCTGTCCACTAGAACCAGAAGATCCAGAAGAACCACTAGTGCCTGATGTACCAGACGTACCTGTTCCACCTATGGCTTCACAGACTTTTTGATCTAACTTCTGTATTACAGTTTGTAGATTATCGTTAGTATTAATACCAGTGCATACTAGATTAGCTCCTTCGTAAAATACGCATTGAGCATCTAATATAACAGGGCATTCGCCAGTGGAGCAAATTATGTCCATAATATGATATTGTTATAAATGTCTATAGCTAGCACAAGGTTATAGAGTATAACCTCATACTAGCAAAAATAGTTAAATAATTTTAGTTGTTGTATGCAGATATAAAACTATAATGCATAATATAGCTATTACCTACCTGTTGGTCTGGCTTCAGCTTGAGCTCTCATTCCTAAATCTTTAGCAAGATCTGGAAAGAATAATAATATAGGGATGTCAAACTCATATGTAATTGGAAATCCTTTTAATGCATATTTAATTACTTGATTCTTTTTAGCAGCTTTCTCATCACCTTTTGTTATGTAATACATCTCAGCTATAAAGTTTTCAAATATTTTCTCAAAGTTATGAAGCAATCCTACAGAAGGGAATATACCAGACTTAGTAAGATCAAGTAGAGATAAAGGGTTGTAGAAATATGCAACCTCATCTCTCACCTTATCTAATACTCTTAACATAAACTTGTATCTGTTCTGAGTAACTTTATCATCATCATCATCACCTTCAGGAGCTAGAGCTTTTAACATCCAGAACATAGAAGTTAATGTTAAATAGAATACAAGGTCAGTGGCTTGATTCTTAATATTACTTCTTACAAGATCCATGAACTCAGCCTCTGTCATTTTTAATTCCTTGCCTGTCTCCTCTTGATATTTCTTTTTTTTCTTATCAAACATCTCCCTCATATAATCTACACCTTTCTCATTAGCTTTTAGCATATTACTTAATCTACCTGCAGATTTTAATACACCATCTGATAGTACATTCATAATCATTCTTGTTCTTCCCCACTCATATGCTTCTTTTCCAGAGTTATATTTCATGTCACCAAGACGAACATCAACAAGTCTAGGAATCCAGCCTTTGAATATCATAAACGACTTACCTACGATGTTTAAGTTAATTCTTCTAACATCATCTTCTGATAAGTTACCTAATGCATCTTTAGTGATTGATTGTACAGTTCTTCTTAACTCTAATACGCTATCGCTCTTACGATCTAAACCAGGTATAACTAAATTGTTGTTCTCATCCACTGTAGCAAGAGTCATTACACCCTTCTCTTCAACTAGCTTCTTAACCTCATTATCAAACGCAGCTTCTAGTTTACTTCTATCTTCTGCAGATAATTGGTATATGCCTTGATACTTATCACTCTTACGTAGATATTGTCTAGCATTTTCTAATTTACCATCAACTAAAATAGTGTTGTCTATGTAAGTGAAGAAGTTGACACTTTGAACAAACTGGTCTGATTTTCTCATCATCCTCATCAATAAGTCTTGTACACCTTGTTGAGTGACACCTATTGATAATTGTTTTGCAATTTCATTATTATAGTTCTCTGTAAGTGGTAAGAAGTATTCTAAAAACGCTAATCTCTTTTTAGCATCTTGATCCATGAATTTAGAAGCCATGATCATTTCATTCTTGAAGAATTCTGCTTTTGTAAAATATGTACCAGCATTAATCATACTCTGAAAAGATCCACCAAATAAGTTGGAAAGTGCTGAGAGTGGATTTAGCCCTATTGTTTTTAATTGGAAGAAGTTATTTAATGATGTAATACTCTTATTCATTGAAATTTGACTATCATCAAATGTTTCAGGAAGAAGCTTAATACCTATTAATTTATTTATTCTTTTTCCAAAACCAGACACACTACCTAGTAATTGGTCAAAGTTTTCACTCTCTACATACTTATGACCATAAACTATAGCTTCTATCATATCTCTCAGTAACTGTGTATTATCTGAGTTATCACTCGTCTTCTCTACAGCACCTGTAACTTTATTATATTTAGTGGTACCAAAGTAAGATGTTTTGATTGCTTCTTTCTTAGATTCTACACGAGCTACCAATCTCATTTGATCTTCTATCTCAGTTAGGTATTGATATCTAATAGCCATGTCATTTAGCAATGTCATGTTTCTAAATAAGTCACTACTCATTTCCTCTCCTGTATCTCTTGTAAAGTATTTAGGAATAGAATAAACTGTCTCTTTAGTGATAGGATCAATTTCTCCATATCCTACATCACCTTCAGAGATAGTAATACTTCTTAATAAACTTTGTCCAACTGTTACATCTCCACCCATTACAAGTTTCTCCATTAATGTCTTTCTAACAAATGGTAAAAACGTACGTGCTTGAAGACCATTGATATATCCTAAATTATTATATATTGCATTACGCTTCATTATATAATCATAGAAGTCTTTAGCAGGAGCGTTCTCTTTTTTAGTAAGTTCTTTCCACTCATTAGTTTCCCAAGTAGTTCTATTAGGATGTTTCTTAAGAACACTATATAATAACCAACCTACTGAATCTTCAGCGCTTGTATTATATCTTTCATACACTTCATTGGTTTCGTTTTCTATATCTCTTTTATTATCTTCAAAGCTTTTAAATCTAACTCTGTTTTCAATCCTCTTTAACTCTTTTTCTCTTTCATCTTTAAGAGCTTCTCTATATGCTTCTTTATCGATGTTTGCTTTAATCCAAGTGTAGTCTTTCTCAGCAATCTTTTGCTGTAACTTTGTATAAAATTCTGTTTGGAATTCATCAATAAGTTCATTCTTATCTTTCTTCTTGATGATATCAAAATAGTTCTTAACAGTTAAGCCTTTACTTTTTGCCCATGCATCATATTTATTTTTTAAACCTATTAATATCTTACCTTGTTCTAAAGTATCCATAGATGCTCTACCTAAAGCTTTGCTTGCTAACTTATAAAGTAACTCTGCTGACTTCATCTGTAAGGTGGATGTAGCCTGGAACATCTTTGCAAATCCTTTGATAACCCTCTCAGGAGAAAGATAGTCAAATATGTTTTCTTTCCTAGCTACAATCTCAGATACAAATTCCTTAGATATCTTTTCTAAATCTAAAAACAAATCATCAGCCTCTTCTTTAGTACGTCTGATATCATCCCATAGTTGTTTCTCTGCTCCATCCATATCATGTCTGAACAAATCACTAAGCTCACTAGGAAGATTTCTATATACAAGAAGAGCATCTTCAAATTCCATTATATTGCCTGCAAACTCTTTCTTCTCTAACTCATTTATTGTAGAAAGATCTCTACCAATGAAGTTTGCTTTATACTCTTTAACTAATCTAGCCACTTCAGCATTTATAATCTTTGCTTCTTCTAATAAAGGAATAGTGTTGCGCCTCATCTGAAGTTGTCTAATTGCATAGAAAAGTTTATTCAAATGCTCAAACTTATCTGCACGTTCAGAATCTGGAACCTTGCCTTTATAAAGGTTCTCATACACCTTGTTTAATTTCTCAATCAAGTTATCTAATTTCTCATTACCAGTAGTTTCTGTTTCTAATGCTAATGGTAATAGATATGATCTTTCTTCACGAGCTGGTATTACATCACCTATCTCAAGACCAGTTAATGTTGGTAGTATATTTTTCTGAGCATTACCTCCAGAAAATACAGTTTTAATAGGAACCATTCTAGTTTGTTCAAAACTATTAGGTGATATATTATAACCCTCTTGCAAAATCTTTTTATAGTTCTGCATTTGTAATCTCCAAGCTTCTCTTTTATACCATGGAATATCAGACTCTTTATTTTTTACTTTGATATCTGAAAACTTCCAGTCAAGAATACTAACCTTTCCTTCAGGCGTAACTGCAATAAAGTCAACTTTACCTACTAAATTCTTACCATCGAATATAGTCATCTCAGTAAGGAACTTTGTACCTTGAGGAAAACTAGCCAGTCGTTCTGTCATGTTTTCTTTAAGTAAATCATAATACTTTCTTGTATCAGGATCTAGTTGTGAAATATATCCACTATCATCTGGTCTATCTTCTCTATCTCTAATGAATGTTCTATCACTATTTAGAAGATGTTTTTCTATTATATTTTGAATATCATTGTGACCTTTAGTACCCTTCTCAGTTTTTAAATCATCTACTGCTGTCTGATATTCACTCTTTGTTAATGCTTTCTCTTTGAACCTTTCACCATACCAACGATCAACAATACTAGTTACACGAGTCAATGGCCTACCTTCAAACGTGTATCCTTTCTGATTAGGTAGTTCTTCCACTTTACGATCCATTAAGGCATTAATGATTCTTGTTTGAGGATCATCTGTAGCTTGAAGATATACGTTTTCTAATCTAGCATCTTCTACAGTTCCTTCAAATTCTCCAGACAACACCTTCATTGCCACTTGATCAAATCCACTCTGTAAGAATATATTCTTAAGTGCGTTAATGATTGTCTGCCACCAACTCTCAACCTTTGCCAAGTTCTGAGGTTTCTCTGTTACATTTTCATTCTGATTAATAATAACCTCAGTTAATATTTTAGCAATAGCTTCGTCCTTTAACTTCTTGATGTTAGGTCTACCATCTGGTTCTTGATAAGATTTTAACTTTCCATACTCATCAACTACACGATTGTATAATTCATATCCATTTATCTCAGATAATAATTTATTATATAGCTTAGGATCTTTTTGTTTTAATATCTCTACAACAAAGTGCATAGCTTCTTCTGGAAGAGCTACATTAATCTTTCCTTGAGAAACTTGTACAAGCTTCTGCATGATGTCAGCTACACCATTTATATCTTGAGATACACCATTAACTGAAACCTTAGAAAGTACTTCTACCTTAACACCTATTCTATTTAATAAATCTTTTACTAGCGCAATAGTTTTATCAGATGCTTTAGATGTTTCTGTAGATGTTTTACCTAGTTGATAGAATTCACCTCTATCATCTGCAGTGTAATCTCCTCTTTCTTGTTCAATTAGATTAATTGCAGTGGCTTCTTTTTCTAGAATCTTTTTTTCTAGTTCTTTTTTCTCTTGCTCATCCTCAGCATTTAATAGTTCTAGTTGTTCTCTGATTGGAGCAATCTTTACAATATGACGATACCCCATAGTAACAGGATAGAACATAGTGCCTATGTCACGACCTTTATTTATAGAAGTGTTTAATGATTTTGCATATCCTCTAGTAACAGGTGCAATATTATACTCTCCAATCCTAGCTTCTGCAGAAGGCAATACCTCAATATAGTTCTCCTCCCTGTTATATTCCAACCAAGGTTTGTTAGCAACTACTTTTGCTATTGCTCTATCTAATCCTATGCTACAAATTTGTGCCATTTATTTAACATTTTAAATCTTCTGATAATGCATCTGTTTCATAATCTCTATCCTCTCCTTCTTTCTTGAACTTCTTACTATTGTATTCATTAGCAATATCTCTATTAGAAAGGGGAGCATCAACTATTTTTGTATTGTTGTCAAATGATGACCTGTCTTTAAATAATGCATATTCAACAGCTAGTCCAGGATCTCCAAATAAGTTGATTGCTTTATAAAAGAAAAATTTATTTCCCTTATTATCTTTATCATATATTGGATTTTGATCATCGTCAGTAACTAATTCATATCCATATCTCATATTAATAGCCTCCCCTATTTGAGATTCTAACACTGCATATCTTTTATTTGGTACAGTGTGTGCTGATTCAAAAT
>Ga0315276_10001304_pt1 | contig 22275 bp, 22 predicted proteins | sample YL17G05_0_MG_FD_204542 | JGI IMG/M metagenome (GOLD analysis project Ga0315276, IMG submission 204542) | Sediment microbial communities from Yellowstone Lake, YNP, Wyoming, USA - YL17G05_0 | ecosystem: Environmental > Aquatic > Freshwater > Lake > Sediment | place: USA: Wyoming | collected... | reverse complement strand
GCTTACGGTGCTGCCCTGGGGGGCGATTGCGCTTCGTTTCGTCCCCGCGGCCGTTCTGGGGGTTGGACTCGCCGCGGTCTATCGCGTTCGCCCCGCAGTCTCATTCTTCGAACTCGCCCTCGCCGCAACGGCGTATTTTCTCGTCTACTTCGCCCTGTGTCTGGCCTTCCGTTTTGCGCGTGTATCCGATATCAAATCGATGCTTGGACGCACGAGCGCGTAAGCCGTTCTCAAGCGGAGCGGGGTTTTCTCGACAATAGGCGTGAGAGAGAGAAGAATCCGTTTTCGAACCGCATGACGATCAAACAAGCGGCGATTAGAAAGAGGTTCCGGAGGATGAGGAGGATGCCCGTCTGGGAGCCGCCCTCGTTGCTGAAGCAACCGCAGTCGATCGCGAGCCCGCGGACGATCGTCGTCGCGATGGCAGGGGTGAACATGACGAGCAAGAGGAACACCGCGGCGGCGGCCTTCCGGGTGTAGATGCCAAGAATCAGCATGATCCCCGCGAGGATTTCGGACCACGCGAGTACCAACGCGAACAGGTTTGTCAGCGACACCGGGAGCAGCTTGTAGGCGCGAACGGCGATCGCGAATCGTTCGGGGTCGGCCACCTTGTCGGCGGCGGAGAAAACGAAAAGCGCTCCCAAAAACAGGCGAAGCACGAGGACGAATCCCTTGCTGGTGAGGAGCACCGTCAGGGGATTGGAGCTACGAACCGCGGTTGAATCCGTTGTCATCGCGATGACCTCATTCTTGCGACGGCGGCCCCGTCCGAGGGTCCGCGGCCTGCGACCACTCGTCCCAGCCGCCCTTGAAGAGGACCACGTTGTTGTATCCAGTGAACTTGAGCTCGCGGACGAGATTCTCCGAATCATCGCAGGTGACGCTCCGACAGTAACACACGATCGCCGCGTCGAGCGGGACCGTGGCCGTGAGTTTCTCGTAGTACTCCGGAAGTTTCTCGTACGGGATGTTGATCGCGCCTTCGATGTGCCCGGCCCCGTACTCGCCGGGAAGCCGCGCGTCTATGAGAACGATGCTACCTGCGGCGAGCAATTCGCTCAAACGGTCCTTGGAGACGACTCCCGAAGCGAGTTCTTGCCCGGTCAGCACGGTGGAGGACAAGCCCGCGCGGGGCTCGGATCGGCCGCCCACCGATTCCCGGCCCGCCGTCGCGTTGGGGTTGTCGGCGGAGGGGGACTCCGGAGTGTAAGGATTTCCTGACACTATCTCAGCCGCCTTCGGAATCAAGGGGATCCCGTCGTCTCTGGCGGCGTTCTGGGCGATCGCCACGACACCCGCGGCGACAATGACAAGAAATCCACCGGTGAGGTCTCTAACAACATTCATCTTGTGGTCCTTGACGCCGGGCGGTCGGCTAGAGAGAGGATTCGGTTTGCCGTATCCAGCGGGTCCGCAATCTCACTTCTCGAGAATTTACCATGATTCTTTCGACAGGCGCCACATCTATCGACCGTGCCTTGTACCCCGCCGCCTCCGGGGGGTTCCCAACGTCGGCCGGATGAACACTCTTGCATCGACTCGGTTTATGCTCTTGTCAGTCCCGGGCGGGTGGTATATCTTCGATCTAATTCGGCCCGGAACTTGCTTATAGTTACGAGACTTACCAGGGAGAGGAAATGTCAGAGCCGGTTTCGTTTTTCATCTCGAAGTTCAGAGATCTGCTCGCGGAGAAGCCACAGCCGCTTCGCTACTTTAGACCGCGGCCGTACCGCAACGCCGCGGTGCGTTTCTGTGCGTCGAGAATCGAGGATTTCGACAAGCGGAGAGCCGTCGTCGAAGAGACGGGGCTCAATGTATTCAATTTCCCCGCTCGCTTGATACCGGGGTGTGATCTCCTGACCGACTCCGGTACGACGACGATGACCATCGAACAGTGGTCCCAGCTGGTCTTGGGCGACGAATCCTACGGGTCGAACGAAGGGTATTTCGATCTCAAGAATCAGATTCCCCTCACATTCGGTCCGGCGTGGGCGCAGAGCGAAAAGGACCGCGTCAACTTTTTTATCTTCCACCAGGGCAGGGCCGCCGAACACAGTTTCTTCGGTCTTCTCGCCGGGGAGCTGCGGCGAAAAGCCCCGGAGAACGATAGAGATATTCCTAAGACGTTGCCCCCGGTTCTCAAGGCGCGGATCGAGAGCCGGCTCGAGGGGATGCGTCACCCGTATTTCATCATCCCCAGCAACTCCCACTTCGACACCACCGAAGGAAACATCGAGGACAGCCGGATGATCCCGTTGAACCTCCCGGCCCCCGAACATCTCGAAAACGACGAGAACTACCCGTTTCGCGGCAACATGGATCTCAAGGCGCTCGAGGCGGTCCTCGAACAGCTCAACAGCCGCGTCCCGCTCATCTATATGACGATCACGAACAACACGGGCGGAGGGCAACCCGTGTCGATGGAGAACATCCGCCGGGTGAGCGAGCTCGCGCGGAAGTTTGACGTCCCGTTTTTCTTCGACGCATGTCGGTTCGCCGAAAACGCGTGGTTTATCCAGAAGAAGGAACGTGGATACGAGAAGAAGCCGATCCAACAAATCGTTCACGAGATGTTCGACTACGTGGATGGATTCCACATCAGCTTCAAGAAGGACGGGCTCGTCAATATCGGCGGCGGGATGGCGTTCAAGGACGACGGCCGGTTCGTCCGCAAGCATCCGGATTTCTGGATGAAAATGGTCGACCGTCAGATCCTCGTCGAGGGGCATCCCACGTACGGCGGGCTGGCGGGACGGGACCTCAAGGCGCTCGTCGAGGGTCTCAAACTCGTCGTCACGCAGGAGTATCTCGATTACCGGATCAACCAGGTCGGGCGGTTCGGAGAGAGGCTGCTGTCTCACGGGATCCCGTTGGTTCGTCCCATCGGCGGCCACGCCGTCTACATCGACCTCGATCGTTTCTTCGAAGGGACGGGCGCCAAGGATGAAGACTTCAAAGGGGTGGCGTTCACCGCGCTCATGCTCATCGCCGGGCACCGGATGATCGAACTCGGTCTCTACGCGTTCGGAAAATTCAAAGAGGGCAAAGAGATCCCCCCCAATCCGCGTGTGAACTCCATTCGCGCGTCGGTTCCGCGCTTGGCCTATGAGGACCAGGATCTCTACGCCGTCGCCGAGGCGGCCAGGATTCTCGGCGAGCATCGCGACCGCATCCCGGCCGTGGAGGTCGTGTACGGCCGCGGGCTTTTCCTCCGTCACTTCAAGAGTCGGTTCCGCTTCAAAAGTTAAAGGGCAGAGCGCCGGTGCAGCATCGGGGGGGTGCACTGAAAATCGTTGGCGAACTGCCCTTTAAACCCGTTCGGTCGAGGGGAAAATTATATTTACACCCCTTTGTCGGCGGGGCCCGCGATTCCTTACAAACTTTCTTAAGAGTTTTTCTGGGCGAGGGTTTTCTTGATGCGGGTCTTGGCTTCAGCCGAGAGTGCCGCCTCGAACGCCCGATCGTCTCCAACCTCCGCGGAACTCCCGATCGCCTGCGAGAGGCCGTGGATGAACTCGAGTTGTCGAGCGAGACGCCGGCAGAAGATGCACCAGGAGAGATGGATGCGGATCGCCAGACGACGGCTGAAGGACAGCTCGTGGTCTTGTCGTTCGGAGAGCAGCTTCGCGATACGCTTACAGGTCATTGGTTGATACTTCCTAGCATGTAGCCGTCGGCCGGCCGCTCATCCCCCGGGGCTTTTCGCGAAACCAGTTGTCATCCAGACAGTTTCTCAGTTTGGCCCGCGCCCGGTGGAGCATGACCCAAAGGTTTGTCGCCGTAACCCCCAGAATCTTACAAGCTTCTTCGGTGGCGAGGCCGTCCATTTCCCGAAGGGCGAAAGCGCGCCGGAAAGACTCCGGCAGGCCTTCCATGCATCGCACGAAGACTTTCCAGAACTCCTTATTTTCCAGCAGATTATCCGGCGTGTCCTTCCAGGAGCCGGGGGCGTGCCGCCACTGTTCCAGGCGGTTGAAGGTCTCGTCTTCGGACTCTTCCTCGATCGCGCCGAGATCCGCCGTGGCGATCTCACGTGTGTTCCGGCGGAAATAATCGAGGATCTTGTGTTTGAGGATCCCGATGAGCCAGGTGCGGACGGCCGAGTGCCCCTTGAACGCATCGAGTCCCTCGAGGGCGGAGACAAACGTATCTTGGACGAGGTCCTCGGCCACGTGCGTGTCTTTGACGCGGAGAAGGGCGAAACGGTAGAGGGCGTCTCCGTGGGTGTCGACCCAGGTCGATGGATCGGGTCTGTTCACGTGAGGCTCACTCATAAGGACCAATCAACGCGAGCAGTTGCGGTTTCACTCGTTCTGGCCCATTATACCACAGTCCATCTTGCGGTCAACGATGGTTCGTCATCGGGATTGGGGTCTTACGAACGTGTGGCATTGCGGGCCCCCACTTGATTTTGACATGTCGTATCCCCAGCCACGCAATAGCCTGGGCCGCGGATCGGTTTGGCCTTTCGGGGTGTTGTTGGTTTGTCCGAAAGGACGCGGAGTCTTTCGACAGGGCACTTACGTCCGCGGTCCCTCCGTCAGATGTTCGACGAGAGACTTCGTGGTCTTCGCCATGATGAGTCGCAGACACGCGAGCTTTGCCCGCTCCCGAAGCAATCGCTCTCCTTCGATCTTGCCCTCGAAAAAGCCGTCGACGAATTCATCCGGGCGTTGGCTGACGAAGGCCTTCACATGGGTGTGCGGCTCTTTCGGGTCGGTCTGACCGTGATGGTACTGGCGTGTCGTCAGCTTCTCGTACAACCGCCGCGCTCCCCAAATCGGATACGACACCGCCAACGGTAGTTCCAACGCCTCCTTGTAGCTGACCAGGCGATCGAGCCGGGATTCGTACACTCTCTTGTCAAACCGTTTCACGATTTCACACTCCGGGACCAGACACTTGATGTGGCCGGGAAAGCTCCGAAGCAGACTATTGTGTCCGACGACGCCGAAGCCAGGTCCCAGCGTTCTGATGATTCGCGCGGAGAGGAATGGATAGTAGGTCTTCATTCTTTGGCCCGCCAGGGTTATGAGAGCGCCAAAGACCTTGCTTGGACACATGTCGAATATGAAACTCGCGAATTGCCTCTTGCCTTCGGCGGACTCGATAGAACTCAAAACGGCCTTGTGCGTGTCCGAGATGTAGGCTGCCATTCTCGTCCGGAATGGCGAGGGGAGAAATCCAAAACTCGCGTCCAAGACGTCCCGGACGCCGCGGTTGTCTCGAACCACCGCGCCGTGGTGGGTTGATGCCACCGCCGCCGCGATCTCGCCCTTGATGATCTCGCTCCCCAGGTACCCTTCGAACCACACGGACCCCTCGACCCGGGCATAGTGCTTGACGTAGTGGACTCTCGACGGATGCAACAGACCGTTGGTGATTATCTCTCCGTGGATGTAAGAGTCGCTCCAGCCGGTGTGGAGATCCGGGAGATTGTGGAAAACGGACCTGATACCCATCTGCCGCGTCAGTCGTCCGATCGCGTGCGTCTCGGCGAAGTCATCCCTGCCAAACGACACCGCATGGTCGAGCAAGCCGTACTTCAGCAATCCGGCCAGAATCGTTCGGGAATCCGAACCCGCGGAGAGCCCGATTACCGCCTCTTGTCCCCGAATAGTCCGCGCGACATTCTCGAAAAACGCCTCGGCGGCGGAGGCTACATCGGGATCCTGCGGCGGCGCCGTCATACGGTCGTAGAGGTCCACCCGTGGCGTTATGGTGAGATGGGGCGTGTCCCAGTCGTACACTATGGCACGACCGGGTCCAAGCATGCGGACGTTGTCGAACCAAGTGTTTTCGTTCATCGGGAAATTGAAGAAGAGATACTCGAACAAAGAAGTCTCCGAAAGGCGCGATCCGAGAATCGATGCCAGGAGGAACAGATTGTTGCTGCAGATGAACGAGGCTTCATCGTGGTAGTAGCAGTGATGCTGTATCCCCCAGGAACACGATTGGGCGACGAAACGGTTGTCCGCCGCGTGCGCGAAACTCACGAGAGACTCGGAACTTGTCAACACGCCGTTGTTCGTCAAGAGGCGTTGAATCTCGGCTTCGATCGAGTAGTCTTTCTGGTCGTTTATGACCGTCATGTAGTAGGGCGGGGTTGGGCCGGTGCCCCCCGTGTAGAAATACGTGGTTGCCCCGTCCTTCGAATGCGAAAGCACACGTTTGAAACTCGCGGTTTCGAGCGAGTCGCACCTGTCCCTGAGTGTTTCGTTTTTGGTCGAAACGAACAAGTATAAACGATTGTTCATCTACGATTCTCCCGCCGCCACGTTCGCATTGATACGTCGAGCGTCGACACAACGCCTGGAAGTGGATGCGGCGCGAGGATACAACCCGCGGTGCGTTCGAGCAACCTGAAATCGCGAGCGGTTTCGGGACGCCGCCCGGGAACTCATCCGGTCGAAAGGAAAGATTCTGTTCGGCCGATCTCTTGGGTCGACGAAGCGCACGGGCCTCATCGCTCCCCATGATATCGGTCGCCGGCACGCGAGGCGATCGGACGGCCATCAGGTGGGACCGAAGGAATGGGGGTTGGATTTGCCCCCTGACTCAAGTGAGTTGTGGTACGATTTGATACGGTGGGGGCGGCGGGCTTCTACCTGGCGGCCATGTTCTCTAAAAATGAGCGCTCGGACTTTGAGCTCCAAACGGGCATACGATCTCATTTGCTTCGACGTCGACGGGACGCTTGTGCGACACCCCTCGGGGCTCGTCATTTGGGAAGTGTTGAACCTCAGGTACGGGGGCAGCAAGGAAATCAACCGCTTTCGTTATCAGATGTACTGCGAGGGCAAGCTCTCCTACGAGCGGTGGGTTCAGCTCGACGTGTCGAGCTGGATCGACAAGGGCGCCACCGAAAGCGGGATCCTTGAATCGGTCAGCGGGTTCAGCCTGTTCGAGGGCGCCCGGGAAACGGTCCACGAGCTCAAACGGCGCGGCTATCTGCTCGGGGTCATTTCGGGGACTCTCAATGTTGTTCTCGACACCCTCTTTTCCGATCATCCGTTCGATGAAGTCTACACGAACAAGATCTTCTTCGACGGCCGGGGAAAGCTCGCGCGGTGGGAAGCGACGCGGTATGATTCGCACGGAAAGCCCGAGGCGTTGAGGGACATGGCGCGGAGGTACAACGTCCCTCTCTCGCGAACGGCTTTCGTGGGCGACGGTGAGAACGACGTCCCGCTCCTCGGGGTCGCCGGATACTTCGCCGCGTTCCGGCCGCGGTCGCGGGAGCTCTCCGAAAAGGCCGATATCGTGCTTGGGGAGAACGAGCTCTCCCGGTTGCTCGACGTCTTCGTATAAACAGTCGCAGGTGAAAATCATGAGAGAAGAATCATCGAGACCGCGCCGCAGGGGCATGACCGAGGGCGAGGTCCAGGAGGCGCTCGCCGCGGCGCGGTCCGTTCTCACCGCGGATGACGATTCGCTCCGGGCGGTTCTATGTCGAGAGATCCTTCTCGGCGCTCTCGGCGTCGAGAGCGACGATCTCGACGTCCTTGACTTGAAAGTAATCAACCGGTCGATGCGCGAGATGCGGTACGCGTTCAAGGTGTTCAAACCCTACCGGCACATCCGGAAGGTATCGATTTTCGGGTCGGCGAGGACTCCCGAGGACAGTCCCTACTACCGGATGGCGGTCAAGTTCGCCCGATCCCTCTCGCGGAAGGGGTTCATGGTCATCACCGGCGCGGCCGACGGGATAATGAAGGCGGGGAACGAGGGCGCCGGAACGGGGAAGAGCTTTGGCGTCAACATACATCTCCCCTTCGAGCAAGAGGCGAACGAATACATCGTCGACGATCCCAAGCTCATCACCTTTAAGTATTTCTTTACGCGAAAGCTCATCTTCGTCATGGAGTCGCACGCCATCGCTCTTTTTCCCGGCGGGTTCGGGACTCATGACGAGGGCTACGAGATCCTCACCCTGCTCCAGACGGGGAAGGCGAGCCCGCGGCCCTTCCTCCTGATGGAGCTTCCCGGCGAGACGTACTGGGAACGGTGGGACGAGTTCGTCAAAGAGCAGGTTCTCGCCCGCGGGTTCATCTCTCCCGAAGACACGTCGCTCTACAAGATCGTTCATTCACCCGAGGCCGGGGTCGACGAGATCCAGAACTACTACTCCACCTATCATTCGTTCCGGCAGGTGAGGGAGAAATTCGTCATCCGTCTCGAGAAGGAGCTCCCATCGTCCGCGATAGACGCATTGAACGATCGGTTCGGAGATCTGCTCACCGAGGGGAAAATCGAAAAGGCGTACGCGCTCCCCGAGGAGGCCAACGAGCCCGAGCTCTTGGCGAAGCCGAGGATCGTGTTTTCGTACGACCATCGGAGCGCCGGGAGGCTGAGACAGCTCATCGACGAGATCAACAAGCTCGGGAGGTCGGGTTGATCGCGCGGGGTGAAGGGGCCTCAAACCCGCCACCGTATGAGTTGGATTACTCCAGAAGCCGGATCAATTCCTCGATCCGTTCGCCGATCAGACGGATATCCGATCTCAGATAGTAGAGCTGTCTCTTGAGCTTGTCGAAATCCGTCCGCCCCCTCTTGGTATTCTTCGCGAACTCGAGTTCGTAAGCCGGGTCGAGGACTTCTCTATGAAAACGCCTGAGCTCTTCTTCGTGGATGAGCGGGGGTGTCGGTCCGAAGTCGAGGGCGTGGATTTGTCCGCTTTTCAAAAACGCGCGCATCGATTTATCGCCCATTTTGAGCGACTTCGCCGCTTCTTTGATGGGGATCACACGCTGGATACCGTCGGGAAAGCGTGAAGTATTCACCACGACCCAGCGTTTGTTCGGGAACTGGTAGGCCCCTTTGATCTTTCCATCGCGGAGATACGTGAGAAGGCGCGAATGGGGTTGTTTGTCTTTCTCGAGGAGTCCGGCTTCGATGAGCCAGTCGGTCGCTTCCCCGGCGCCCACCCCATCGCGTTTCGAGGAAACGATACGCTTTTGAACGTGGTTGCTCATGGCCTGCGCGTCGGTCATGGGTTGATTGTGAGCGATGACGCGTTGGGATTCAAGCGGGTTTTTGGGCCCGCGGGCCGGCCGGGCGGGGATGGCCGTCCCGTCGACCGCACATGTCCGGCCGCCGCCGGAAATGTCATGCCGATTCGCTTCGGAGGTCTATTGGCAACCTGCCAGGGACCTGCCAGGAATGGCGTTGATCCGCGCTGTTTTTCGTGCGATAATAGTCATCCCACTCGAAAATCGTACACATTGGGAGGTTCACTCTCACTGAGCTGCCGCTCCCCGATCCTGTCACGTTTTGCGATCTGGTGGAGACCGTCACCGGCGACGGATTCTTCTACGGCTACACCTGCAGCGGAGAGAACCTCGTCAGCTCGCTCGCCTGCGCGCCGAACGGCGCGGATGGTCTTGAAGCCTACTACGCCATCCTCATGCCCGCCGGCAGCTCTATAACCGCCACGGTGACCCATACCGCCGACGGCGTTCTGTGGCTGCTGGGCGGGTGCACCGAGCCCTTCACCTGTCTCGCGTTCGCCGATGCCGGGCTTGGGGGAGATCCCGAAGTCATCACCTACACGAACACGAGCGCGGAGGACCTCCAGGTATATCTGGTCGTGGATAGCTTTCACCCGAATTCCTGCGGTTCGTACGACATGGACTTCACGCGCACTCCCGGCCAGGTGCCCGTGAAAGAGGCGACCTTCGGCAATCTCAAGTGGATGTTCCGATGATAGTGGATTGACCACACAAGGGCCGCCTTCCTTCGGGGAGGCGGCTTTTTTTTGCCGCCTCGTGGTGGGAGACTACGAACGAGGTGGGGTGGAGTGATGTTCTGAACAATGGTTCTTCCCTCGGCCGCGCTCAACGGCGAAAGGCAAGAAGAGGCGCCCCGCGGCCTGAATGACCTGAAGGTGCACTTGCCACGGCGGCCGATGGGCGGTAAAATTCGTGGAGTTCGTATCTCAAAACGGAACCAGAGGAGGAGCATTGTGGGCGTCGTAAGAAAGATCAAGGGCGTGCTGAGTAGCAAACCAATGGTCGAGGGAGCGGGCGTCCATCTGAAACGGGTGTTCGGTTACCCCCAAGTCCCGCACTTTGATCCCTTCCTTCTTCTCGACGATTTCCATTCGAGCGAACCGGCCAAATACACGCCGGGTTTCCCCTGGCATCCCCATCGGGGCATCGAGACCATCACCTACGTGCTGGAAGGCACGGTCGAGCACGGCGACAGCATGGGCAACAAGGGCGTGATCGCGCCGGGAGACGTCCAATGGATGACCGCCGGGAGCGGGATCGTTCATCAGGAGATGCCAAAAGGCGACGCGCGCGGGATGATGTGGGGATTTCAACTCTGGGCGAATCTTCCGGCGTCACGCAAGATGATGGAGCCTCGTTATCGAGAAGTGAAGGCATCCGATATTCCTAAGGTCGAGATGGAAAGCGGCGCGATGGCGAGGGTGATCTGCGGTGAGGTCGAGGGAGTCAAGGGACCGGTGCGGGACGTCGTCGTCGATCCCCAGTACCTGGACGTTACGGTGCCGCCGGGGGCGCGCTTCACTCACGACGTGAAGAAAGGGCATACCGTGTTTGCCTACGTGATCGACGGCGGTGGATATTTCGAACCGGGACGAGACCCGTTCCGATACGACGTCGAAGGGAGGAACTACTTCGATTTCAAGCGGGAATGCCTCATCGAACACGAGAGTCTGGTCGCGTTCGACGACGGTGACGAGATCGTCGTTTCGACGGAGACGAGGAGCGTCCGATTTCTTCTCGTGTCGGGAAGACCGATCGGGGAACCGGTCGCGTGGGCCGGTCCCATCGTGATGAATACGCGCGAGGAGCTGAGGGTCGCGTTCGACGAGTACCAGCGCGGCACTTTTCTCAAACACGGTCGATAGAAGACATCCATGCGCCGCCGGGTGGTGAGGGGGAGCTCGCCGTCGAGGCCGTCTGCACGCCGCGGCACGACGGGGGGCGGGTATTCGCGGTGATGTCCTCCGACGAACCGCTCACGTAACTAACTTTAACACAATGGGTTGCGGTGTATCCGAACGCGATTGCGGCCGCCTCTTGTGCGAAATTCCATTTGATGGAATGATACTGCTAATTTAGCCGTGGCTGGCTGAACGTTTTCGTCGGCGTCTCGGGCGCGCCAGAGTGAAAGGAGTCGCATGATCTGGGTCTGGGTGGGGTTCGTGTGCTTCGTTCTCGCGATGTTGGCGTTGGACCTCGGGGTCTTTCATAAGAAGGCGCACGCGGTGGGTCTGAGGGAGGCGATGGGTTGGTCCGCCTTTTGGATTTCCCTGGGACTGTGTTTCTCCGTCTTTGTCTTTTTTGCCTACCAGCACCATTGGTTCGGTCTTGGCCACACCATCGATCCGGTGGATGGGTTGATAAACGACGGGCGGACGGCGACCGTCAAGTACCTCACTGGTTACGTGGTCGAAGAGTCGCTCAGCGCGGACAACATGTTCGTAATCGCGATGATCTTCCGCTACTTCGCCGTCCCGCGGATCTATCAGCACCGCGTGCTCTTCTGGGGGATCTTGGGAGCCCTGGTGATGCGAGGGGTGATGATCGGGGTCGGAGTGGCGCTTATCTCGCGTTTCCACTGGATTCTGTATGTGTTCGGCGTGTTCCTCATCCTCACCGCCATTCGAATGCTCATGATGAAATCCGAACACGTCGACCCGAACCGGAACCATCTCGTGCGGCTCGCCCGTCGTCTCTTTCCGGTGACAGCCCGTTTCCACGGGGAGCATTTCTTCGTGCGTGCGGGATCCGAAGCCGCCCTCGAGGCCCCGGTGCCGGGGCAGGAGGCGCTTCCCGATGCGGCGGTTCTCAAGGCAAAAATCGGAGTTCTCATGCTCACGCCGCTTTTCCTCACGCTCCTCGTGGTCGAAACGACCGACGTGGTCTTTGCCGTCGATTCGATCCCCGCGATCTTCGCCATCACGGCGGACCCCTTTCTCGTGTTCACGAGCAACGTGTTCGCCATTCTGGGGCTACGGTCGCTCTACGGGGCGCTCGCGGGGATGATCGACAAGTTTCGGTACTTGAAGGTCGCACTCAGCATCGTGCTCCTGGTCATCGGTGTGAAGATGCTCACGGCCGAATGGTTGAAAGAGATGCTAGGCAAGAACTTCAACTTCTACTTGCTCGGCGTCGTCGTGGCGATCCTCATCGTGGGTGTCGTTACGTCGCTCATCGCCGATGCGCGGGACAACTCCCAAACGGAGAGCCGCACGGACGAGTAACCCCCGCCGGGTGGTGGAAAGAGCCCCTCGCGAGGGGCGCCGGACCGACCGCGTTTGAGTGACGCGGGAGACAAAGCGAGAAAATGGCCCATCCAGCCGACACACTGAGAGACCTCCTGAGGCAAACGCCTCTTTACGGACCCCTCCGGACCTCGAGGTTGATGAGACTCCACCGGGAGTGGATTCGAAAAGGCCGCCCCGAGCCTCCCTCGCACATCTTCAAACAGGGCGTGGTCAAGGAATATGCCGGCCGCCACGGTCTCAAGGTGTTCGTCGAAACGGGGACTTATCTTGGCGACATGGTCTATGCCACGAGGGACGTCTTCGACGAGCTCTACTCCATTGAGCTCAATCCGAAGTTTTTTGAAATCGCGCGAAGGCGGTTCGCCCGCGACCCGCGCGTGACGATCGTTCACGGGGATAGCGGCGAGGCGCTCGGTGAAGTGCTCGCCCGGATCACCGTGCCGTGCCTTTTCTGGCTCGACGGCCACTACACGTCGGGGAAGTACGCGATCAAGGGTGACCGCGAGACCCCCATCGAGAAGGAGCTCCGTCACATCGCGGGACATCCGTTGAAAAGCTCCCACGTCATCCTCATCGACGACGCACGTGACTACACGGGGACGGGGGATTATCCGAGTTTGGAGACCTTGAGAGAATGGGCGACCCGCGAGGGGTTCGGGAGGTTCGAGGTCGAGGGGGATGTCGTCCGGATATGCAACAAGGCTCGGTGAGTGACGCGATCCATCAATCGTCGAAGCGCCGCCGCGCAGTTCGCCCTCGTACCCCTTCCGCGTCCGCCTATTTTGAGCAGTGTCTGTCGAACGCCCCTTTGAGCTCCCGCGCGATGTCCTCGGGTCCTCTTCCTTCGATCATGTGGCGTTCCATGAGGTAGACGAGGTCGCCGTTCTTGAAGATCGCGACCGACGGCGAGGACGGGGGGAACCCTTCCATATAGGTTCGGGCCCGCGCGGTGGCTTCGGCGTCGACACCCGCGAACACCGTCGCCACGCGGTCGGGGACGATCGAGTGTTGGAGGGAGAGACGCACCCCCGGCCGGGCGCTCCCAGCGGCGCAACCGCACACGGAGTTCACGACCAGCATGACGGTGCCTTTTTGTCTCGACAGGACGGCCTCGACTTCCTCGGGTGTTTTCAGCTCTTCGACCCCAATCTCGGTGAGTTCTTCGCGACAGGGGATGACGATCTCTTGTGGATACACGTTGACGAACTCCTTTCACAAGATGACGTGAGAGATCGGACAACGGATGTGGGGCTACAAATTAAGTTCCAACCGCGCGGCCTCGGACATGCGGTCGAGGGTCCAGGGCGGGTCCCATACGAGATCGATGCGCACTTCGCTCACGCCCTCGATGGAGGCCGCCTTGAGTTCCACTTCCCGGGGGAGGCTTTCCGCCACCGGACACCCGGGTGAGGTGAGCGTCATGCGAATATCGACCTTTCCCTCGGGAAAAACGTCGATGTTGTATACAAGACCAAGCTCGTAGATGTCAACCGGGATCTCCGGGTCGTAGACGGTCTTGAGCGTCTCGACGAGGAGCTGCTTGATCTCCTCGATTCTCTCGGGTGTCAGGGATCCGGCGCTCATCGTCCTTCTACTCCGTTGTCACGGTGCCGCCCGGTGTCTTGAGCGCCGCCCGCATGGTGTGCCAGGCGAGCGTCGCGCACTTGACCCGCATGGGGAATTCGCGGACCCCCGCGAAAATGGCGAGCTTGCCCAGTCCTGTCGCATCGACTTCGACGCCGGGGTCGCTCATCACCAGGTCGTGAAACTCCCCGAAGAGCTTTTCCGCGTCGGCCTCCTTCTTCCCTTTGAGCACCTCGGTCATCACGGAACAGCTCGCCGTGCAGATGGCGCACCCGGTGCCCTCGAAGGCGAGCTTTTCGATGACGTCGTCGCGAAGCAGGAGATAGATCGTCACCTTATCGCCGCAGAGAGGGTTGTATCCTTCCGCACGGTGGTTCGCTCCCTCGAGTTTCCCGTGGTTGCGCGGGTGCTTGTAGTGATCGAGGAGCATTTCCTGATAAAGGTCGCGAAGCTCGTCCATCACTCGAACACCTCTTTCACTTTGTTGAGCGCGGCGACGAGGGCGTCGACTTCGTCCCGCGTGTTATAGAGTCCGAACGACGCGCGAGACGTGGCGGGTACTCCAAAGAAATCCATGACCGGTTGGGTGCAGTGGTGCCCGGTGCGTATGGCGATCCCCTCGCGGTCGAGAATCGTCCCGACGTCGTGCGGGTGGATCCCATCGAGAACGAACGACACGACGCTCGCCTTGTCCTTCGCCGTCCCGATGAGGCGGAGTCCCGGGATCGCCGAGAGCCGCTCGGAGGCGTACGAGGCGAGGTCACGCTCGTGCGCGGCGATAGCGGAGAGCCCCAGGCCCAGGATGTAATCGATTGCCGCTCCAAGCCCGACGACGCCCGCGACGTTCGGCGTCCCGGCCTCGAACTTATAGGGAAGCGTGTTGTACGTCGTCTTTTCGAAGGAGACCGAGGCGATCATGTCTCCGCCGCCCTGGTATGGGGGCATTCTCTCGAGAAACTCCCGCTTGCCGTACACGACGCCGATCCCCATTGGGCCGTACATCTTGTGACCGGAGAAGACGAAGAAGTCGCAATCGAGCGCCCGGACGTCGACGGCGATGTGCGGGGCCGCCTGGGCGCCGTCGATGAGGACGGGGATGTTCTTCGCGTGAGCGCGTTCGACGATCTCCTTCACCGGGTTCACCGTGCCGAGCGAGTTCGATATGTGGACTACCGCCACGATCCGCGTCTTCGGCGTGAGCAGTCTCTCGTACTCGTCGAGAAGGAGCTCGCCCCTGTCGTTCATGGGGATCACGCGGAGCTTGGCTCCGGATTCGTTGCACAGGATCTGCCACGGGACGATGTTCGAGTGGTGCTCCATGGCGGAGATGAGGACCTCGTCACCGCGGTCGATACAACACCGCGTGAAAGACCGAGCGACGAGGTTGATCCCCTCGGTGGTCCCGCGGACAAAGATGATCTCGGCCGGCTCCGCGGCGTTGATATAGGATGCGACCTTCTTTCTCGCGCCTTCGTAGGCCTCCGTGGCCCTCGCGCTCAGCGTATGCACGCCCCGGTGGACGTTCGAATTGTCGAACGTGTAGTAGTGGACGAGAGCGTCGATCACCGCTTGGGGTTTTTGGGTCGTCGCCGCGTTGTCGAGGTAGACGAGCGGTTTGCCGCGGATCGACTGGTGGAGAGCGGGGAAGTCCGTCCTCACCCGCGAAACGTCGTAGGGGAGCGCTCCCATGCTCCGGGCGCTCTTCTGGGCGTGCTCTGGCGAGGAACGGCTCATGCTATCGGCTTTCACCCGTTCCTCTCGCCGCGGAGAGCCACCGGTCAAAATCCGCCGTGAGGTGCTCGCGGACCGGTCCGATCCTCAGGTCTTCGAGGACTTCGTTGGCGAAGGCGAAAACGAGTATGCGGCGGGCCGAGGCGTCGTCGATGCCCCGGGACCTCAAATAGAATACGGCGTCTTCGTCGATCCGGCCAACGGCCGCTCCGTGGGTGCATTTGACGTCGTCCGCGTAGATTTCGAGCTGAGGGTTCGTGTTGATCTGGGCGTCGTCCGAGAGGAGGATGCACCGGTTGGTTTGTTTCGCGTCGGTCTTCTGCGCCTGCGGATGAACGTGGATCCTGCCGTTGAAGACGGCTTTCGCCCGTCCGCCGAGGATCCCCTTGAAGAGTTCTCGGCTCGAGCAGTGCGGTTTCGCGTGCTCGATCACCGTGTGGTTGTCGACGTGCTGGTGACCGCTCGCGAGATAGAGACCGTTCATCGTGCACTCGATCCCCTCATCGGCGAGAACGGTGTGGAGGTCGTTGCGGACGAGAGTGCCTCCAAAGGAGACGGCGTCCGTCTTGAAACGGCTGCCTTTTCCGATATGCGCCCGGACGGTCGCTATGTGATACGCGGCGTCGCTCTCCCTCTGGAGCTTGCAGTGGTCGATTTCCGTGTTTTCCTTGACGACAATTTCGGTGACGGCGTTGGTGAAGTACGCGTCCGATTCGAACCCGACGTAGCTCTCCACGATGGAGGCCCGCGTTCCGTCTTCGGCGATGATGAGCGTTCTCGGGTGCGACACGACGGGGTTCCCGTTCGAGCGCGTCACGTAGAGAAGGTGAATCGGCTCCTCGATCCGGACGCCCTTCGGGAGATGGATGAACGTCCCGTCGTGGACGTGGGCGGTATTGAGCGCGACAAAGGGGTTCACGCCCAAGTCGGCGTATCTCGATAGGTACCTTTGAACGGGTTCGGGGTCGGATTCGATAAAGGACTTGAGACTCCCTATACGGACCCCCGCGGGAAGGCGGCCAAGATCGGAGAGATCATCGGCGAAGTGGCCGTTGACGAAGGTGAGCCTCCGGCACCCCGTGTCCTCCATGCATAGCTGATCGATCTGGCGCGACGAGAGCGCCGTCCGGTCGTACCGCGGGGTCAGACGGAAATCGTGGCCGAGCAGGGGTCGGACCCTGGTGAACCTCCAGCTCTCGTCCTTGGCACCCGGGAAACCCAGCGCGGAGAAACGCTCGATCGCCGTCTTCCGTATGTCGCGGAGCCAGACGGGGGCTTCGGAACATATCCGCGACTCGAACGCCGCGAAATCCTTTACGTATGTCTCTACGCTTGCCATTTTTCCGGGGTCCGCCTATGTCTTCGGGGCGCTGTTCTGGATTTCCGCGTACCCCTTGTCCTCGAGCTCGAGCGCGAGGGTCTTGTCGCCGGTCTTGGCGATCCGCCCGTCGACGAGCACGTGAACGACGTCGGGGACGATGTAGTTCAAGAGCCGCTGGTAGTGGGTGACGACGACGATCGCGCGGTCCGGACCGCGGAGCGCGTTCACACCGCTCGACACGACCTTCAAAGCGTCGATGTCGAGACCGGAGTCCGTCTCGTCGAGCACGGCGAGCAGCGGATCGAGAACGGCCATCTGGAGGATCTCGTTCCTCTTCTTCTCCCCACCCGAGAACCCCTCGTTCACCGGGCGTTCCATAAAGCTCTTCTTCATCTCGAGGAGCTCCATCTTGTCCTTGATGAGCGCCAGAAACTCCATGGCGTCGATCTGTTCCTCGCCGCGGTACTTCCGTTTCGAGTTGAGAGCCGACTTGAGGAAATAGGAGTTTCGCACGCCGGGGATCTCGACCGGATATTGGAAAGCGAGGAAGATCCCCTCGCAGGCGCGCTCCTCGGGGCTTTTCTCGAGGATGCTCTCGCCCTTGTAGAGAATGTCGCCCCGGGTCACCTCAAAGGTGTTGCGTCCCGCGATCACCTGCGCGAGCGTGCTTTTCCCAGAGCCGTTGGGGCCCATGATCGCGTGGACCTCGCCGGCATTCACCTTGAGGTTCACTCCCTTGAGAATCTTTTTGCCGTCGATGCTGACGTGGAGGTCTCTCGTCTCGAGCATGATCATAATGGATCCTTTTTGAGGGCGGGACGAACCGGTCAACCGACGCTTCCTTCGAGACTCACCTCGAGAAGCCTCTGGGCCTCGACGGCGAACTCCATGGGAAGCTCTCGGAACACTTCTTTGCAAAAGCCGTTGACGATCATGTTCACCGCGTCTTCCGCTTTCATCCCTCTTTGCTGACAGTAAAAGATCTGGTCCTCGCCGATCTTCGAGGTCGAGGCCTCGTGCTCGACGGTGGAGGACGTGTTTTTCACTTCTATATAGGGAAACGTGTGCGCACCGCACTTGTCGCCGATGAGCATCGAGTCGCACTGGGTGTAATTGCGGGCGTTCACCGCGCCTTTCTCGACCTGGATGAGACCGCGGTAGCTGTTCTGACCGAACCCCGCGGAGATCCCTTTCGAGACCACGGTGCTCGACGTGTTTTTCCCCACGTGGATCATCTTGGTCCCGGTGTCCGCCTGCTGGTAGTTGTTCGTAAGAGCGACCGAGTAGAACTCTCCGACGGAGTTATCGCCGAGGAGCACGCAGCTCGGGTATTTCCACGTGATCGCGGAACCCGTCTCGACCTGCGTCCACGAAATCTTCGAGCGGGCGCCGCGGCACTGTCCTCTCTTGGTCACGAAGTTGTAGATCCCGCCCTTCCCCTGCTTGTCGCCGGGGTACCAGTTCTGAACGGTCGAGTACTTGATCTGCGCGCCCTCGAGGGCGACGAGCTCGACCACGGCGGCGTGAAGCTGGTTTTCGTCGCGCATCGGCGCCGTGCATCCTTCGAGGTAGCTCACGTAGGCGCCTTCTTCGGCGACGATGAGCGTGCGCTCGAACTGCCCCGTCTTCGCGGCGTTTATCCGGAAGTACGTCGAGAGTTCCATGGGACAACGGACGCCCTTCGGGATGAAACAGAACGAGCCGTCGCTGAAGACCGCGGAGTTCAATGTGGCGTAGAAGTTGTCGTGGTAGGGGACCACGGTGCCGAGGTATTGCCGCACCAGGTCGGGGTGCTTCTGCACCGCCTCGGAGAAAGAGCAGAAGATGATCCCTTTCTCGGCGAGCTTGGCTTTGAACGTCGTCGCGACCGAGACGCTGTCGAACACCGCGTCGACGGCCACACCGGAGAGTGCGAGCTGCTCCTCAAGGGGAATCCCGAGCTTGTCGAACGTCCGCCGGATCTCGGGGTCGACGTCGTCGAGGCCCTTCGGACCGTCCTCTATCGATTTCGGCGCCGAGTAGTAGTGAATCTCCTGGTAGTCGACCGGGGGGTAGCTCACCTTCGGCCACTTCGGCTCTTTCATCGTGAGCCAGTGCCGGTACGCGGCAAGCCGCCATTCGAGGAGCCACTCGGGTTCCCTTTTCTTGGCCGAGATGAGGCGGACGACATCCTCCCCGAGACCCTTGGGGATCGTCTCCTGTTCGACGTCGGTGACGAACCCGTACCGGTACTCCTGGTCGGTGTAGTTGCGTATCGGATCGGTGGCGCCTGCCATAGTTTCTTAAAATGGAAAGGGTTGCGGGATCTGACGTCGGTCAGGTGCCGGCCCCTGGAATATAGTCAAAAAATTGACCAAAATCAATTTTGAAATCCCTGCAAAAAAAGACGCTGCGACGAAAGGCGTGAGGATCAGCCGGTGCAAACGACCCGCGCGATGGCTTTCACAAGTCCCTCGAATATGGAAAAGTTATCCCGTTTTTTCAAGGGTTTTTTGGAAACGGGTCCCCGGCTCGATGATCCTCCGGACTCGAGGCCGGCACCCCGACGGGCGGCCCGACCCGACGGGCGAGCGTGGTCTCCACGGGCAGCGTCACGACCCCCGCCCGGCGAATCGATCACCGGAAATTCTCCGCCCACACGACGGCGAGGTTTACGATCGTCTCGACCGCTTTCTCCATCACCTGGACGGGGACCCATTCGATCTTGCTATGAAACGCCTCGCCCCCGGCGAAGAGGTTCGGTGTGAGGAGACCCGCGTAGGTGAGCTTCGCCCCGTCGGTCCCGCCGCGGATAAGCGTGTAGTGCGGCTCGACGCCTGCGCGCCGGACCGCTTCCTCGGCGTACTTGAGGACGCGCGGGTCCTTCTCGAGCGGATAACGCATGTTGAGGTACTGTTCCTTGAATTCGAGATCGATCTTCGCCTTCGGGTATAGTCCCCTCACTTCATCCACGACGCGTGTGATGATTTCCTTTTCCTTCTCGATCCCTGCCATGTCGAAGTCTCTAAGGAGCATCTTGATCGTCACCGCTTCGGCCTGCCCCTGGAAGTCGTAGGGGTGAATGTACCCTTCTCGGGCCTCGGTGGTCTCGGGGGCCATGTTCTTGGGGAGCCGCGTGACGATATCGGCGAACACTCGAATCGCGTTCACGAGCTTGTTCTTTGCGTAACCCGGATGAACACCCACCCCCTGGATCTTGATCGTCGCGAGAAACGCGTTGAACGTCTCGAATTCGATCTCGCCCAGCGGACCCCCGTCGAGCGTGTACGCGAAATCGGCGCCGAAGCTTTTCACATCGAAGTGCTTCGTCCCCGCGCCGACCTCTTCATCGGGCGTGAAACCGATCTTGATCACGCCGCGTTTGATGTCGGGACTCCGCAGTAAAACGTCCACGGCCGTCATGATCTCCGCGATACCGGCCTTGTCGTCCGCGCCGAGAAGCGTGGTGCCGTCGCTGGTCACGATGTCCATCCCGATGTAGCGCTTCTCCAGGTTCGGGTACTCTTTGGGAGAAATGATCTGCGACGGGTCGCCGGGGAGCGCGATGTCGCCGCCCCGGTAGTTTTTGTGGATCACCGGCTTGACGCCGGCGCCGGTTATCGCGGGGGAAGTGTCGGCGTGGGCGATGAAGCCGACCACCGGGACCTTTGCCGCTTCCTCGGGTGAAAGCGTGGCGGGGATAGTCCCCGTGACGTATCCGTACTGGTCGATCCGGGCATCGGCGACGCCGAGCGTCTTGAGCTCATCGGCGAGAAGACGGAGCAGGTCGAGTTGCTTCGCGGTGCTCGGATAGCTCTCCGCGTCCTCTTGGGATTGGGTGTCGATCTTGACGTAACGCAGGAATCGATCGAAAACGGATTCTCTCGGCGGGTTGTGCTTCATGGGCTCTCCTCGAGTTGTACACTAGGCTCAGTCGCGCGAACCGTGTATGATGGCTAACAAGACGCGAAGGGCCTTTGATAATAAAACGGGACGGCGGAATCGTCAACGTGAAAGACGGACGAACGCGATGAACGGAGGTCGAGGATACATGAAACACGCGTTGTTGATCGTTCTCATGATTGTTCTTGCGGTGCAGGCGGCCGAAGCGGTCGTCTTCTCCGGCAAACAAGTGTTGCCGGTGACGACCTTCTCGATCGTCGCGCGGGACCCCGAAACGGGACAGCTCGGTGTGGCCGTGCAGTCGCACTGGTTCTCGGTGGGCTCCGTGGTGCCGTGGGTGAAGTCGGGTGTCGGGGCGGTTGCCACCCAATCGCTCGCCGACGTGACCTACGGCCCGCTCGGTCTCGAGCTCATGGCGGCGGGAAAAACGGCTGAGCAGGCCCTCAAGGGACTTCTCGAAACCGACGATCACCCCGAGTGGCGGCAGGTGGGGATGATCGATGCAAGAGGGAAGCGCGCCGCGCACACGGGGAACCACTGCATCAGAGAGGCCGGTCACGTCATCGGCGACGACTTCATCGTGATGGCGAATCTGATGGAGAAGAACACGGTGTGGCAGGCGATGGCCGAGGCCTACAGAAGCTCCACCGGGGACCTCGCCGAACGGATGCTCGTCGCGCTGGAAGCGGCGCAGAGAGAGGGAGGAGACATCCGGGGAAGGCAATCGGCGGCGATGATCATCGTGAGAGAAAAATCGACCGGGGTCGACTATAAGGACAAGTTGATCGATCTCCGGATCGAGGACCACCCGAACCCGCTGGGAGAACTCAGACGTCTCGTGACGCTCAACCGCGCGTACCTCCTGATGAACGAGGGGGACGAGAAAATGGTCCAGCGCGACACCAAGGGAGCGCTCCAGGCGTACGGGCGGGCGATGGAGCTCGCGCCCGAGGTGACGGAGATCAAGTTCTGGGCCGCGCTCACGATGTTCACCGAGGGTGTGGAGAACGAGGCGCTCAAGATCTTCGGTGAAGTCTTTGCAAAGGAGCCGCTCTGGATCGAGGTGACGAAGAGGCTTCCCGCGGCGGGGTTGCTCGTGAACGACGCGGGTCAGCTCGACAAGATCCTCGCCGCCGCGCCGGCGGCAAGGTAGGGAACCCTGTTCGTCCGGGTTGGAGGGTCTTCGCGGACCCAGCGCTCCGCTTCGCTCGGCTTCCCGCCGCGGGTGGTGCGGATGAGGCCCCCGCGGCGGGCGATCCTCGCTCGCTCCCGCGAGGGGTCCGCGAAGACCCTCCAACCCGGATGTGACGAACGCGCTACGTCTCGAGGTGGATCTTGTCGGTGTTGGCGAAGTCGATCGCTTCGAGCTTTTCGTGAAAAGCGAGGAGCTTCTCCAGGTCGCCCTCCACCCTGCCTTTTCCCTCGAAACGGTACTCGTGGACGGGAGAGTAAAGCTCCACCCCGCGGGCCTTCTTGTCCTCCGTTTCCTTCGGTT